>Ga0209319_1000258_pt1 | contig 82254 bp, 73 predicted proteins | sample RifGroE2_FD_184000 | JGI IMG/M metagenome (GOLD analysis project Ga0209319, IMG submission 184000) | Groundwater microbial communities from Rifle, Colorado - Groundwater E2 (SPAdes) (version 2) | ecosystem: Environmental > Aquatic > Deep subsurface > Groundwater | place: Rifle, Colorado, United... | reverse complement strand
TTTTATCGTTTTTTCTTGCCATTAAAATATTTTCTCACCAATTAGGTGATCCTTGTTTGACTCTATTTTTCAATATCACTACAATGTTTTTTTGAGTTGATATAGTTCTCTGTTTAGGAGTTGGGGTGCAGCAGTTTATGCAGCAGTTTTTCCTATTGCTTCTTGTATATAGTTTTTCTAAATTTTATGAACAATTAAAACATTGTTCGAATTTACCGGAATAATGTATAATATCCTTCTCAATATATTGTAAGTATGGAGGATATCGATATGCAAAAAATAGAGATGCTGTATGAAGGTAAAGCGAAAAGGATATATAAAACTGAGCAATCAGATCTATATATTTCCGAGTTTAAGGATGATGCTACTGCTTTTAATGGAGCAAAAAAGGGAACAATTGAAAATAAGGGTGTTGTAAATACAAAAATATCTGCAAGGCTATTTGAGCTGTTAGAAAAAAATGGTATCCCTACTCACTTTGTTAAGTTGTTATCAGAAAATGAGATGCTTGTAAAGAAAGTGACCATTATTCCTATTGAGGTTGTTATTCGTAATATTGTCGCAGGAAGTATGGCAAAAAACCTGGGACTAAAAGAAGGGCTACCCCTAGCCTATCCTGTTCTTGATCTTTATTATAAAGATGATTCTCTTAATGACCCGATGATTACGGAATATCATGTAAAAGCCCTGAACTATGCCTCAGATGCGGATATGAATACAATTAAAGTTATGTCGCTAAAGATAAATGATATATTAAAAGGTTTTTTTAAATCCTGTGGAATTGACTTGGTTGATTTTAAATTGGAGTTTGGGAAAACAGTTGATGGGAACGTAGTCCTTGCTGATGAAATATCGCCAGACACCTGTAGGTTTTGGGATAGTCAGACCGGAGAGAAGCTCGATAAGGACCGATTTAGAAGAGATCTTGGTAATGTCGAAGGAAGTTATCAGGAAATGCTTCGAAGAGTTACGAATTACTGATAGTAACCTTAAAGTTATGTATATTCACACAAGCGGGAAAATGCGATATAATTCAGCAAAATAGTAGCTTTAAGTATGGCAATTATTTATATTCTGGCAAGTGAATAATTAGGAAAAACAGGGGGTGTTTTGAGATGAAAAAAGGATCGTATTTTGGCGGCTTTCTTTTAGGTGGGATTATCGGGACTGCAGCTGGATTGCTTTTTGCGCCGCAGTCAGGGAAAGAAACTAGAGAGTGGTTAATCAGGGCAAAAAAGGAGCATCAAGACCTTATTGACGAAACGAGGGATGCTGCTGATAAGCTTATACAGAAAACAAAGAAGTCAATCGAAGAGAGTATGGAGAATTTGTCCAAGAGTATAGAACAAAAAGAAAATAAGATGGAAGAATCGCAGCAGCAAAAGGAAAGTACTGAGATATAGTAAAAAAACTTTCTAAAGGAGAAAAGTATGGCGGATTGGCTTAGTATAACATGGATTATTGTCGGAATTGTAGTAATATGCGTATTGTTGTTTTTCATTCCGATCCTCGTAGAGGTTAGAAAAACATTGAAAGCTTATAGAGTCATCAGTGAAAGAATCGAACTGGTTACTGATGTTAAAGGCTGGTTGAATTTTGCTAATTTCTTTAAAAAAGAGAAAAAAAGAGACAAGATTTAATAATAGTTATTAACTAATTATACGATTAATGATATTATAAAGGCGTTCCATTAGGACGCCTTTTTTTGCACATTTTAATCTCTAATAACAAAAAATTTAAAAACATGTTCTTTTGTCAAATATATCGTTTTGACTTTATACAAGATAGTTTATGAATAATAGAATGAAGTGAGGTCATTATCAATGAAAACTGAAGATGTTAGGAAACAATTCATAAAGTACTTTGAGGAAAAAGGGCATACTTATGTACATGCTGCCCCGGTTGTTCCTGTTGGAGATCCTACCCTTCTATTTACGAATGCAGGAATGAATCAGTTTAAAGATGTTTTTCTAGAAAAAGGGACTAGACCGTTCAAACGTGCTGTAAATAGCCAGCCTTGTATTAGAGTTTCGGGCAAACACAATGATCTGGAAGAAGTTGGACATGATACTTATCATCATACGTTGTTCGAGATGCTTGGAAATTGGTCTTTTGGTGATTATTATAAGAAAGATGCAATAATGTGGGCCTGGGAATTGCTGACAGAAGTCTATAAAATACCGAGAGAAAAATTGTACGCAACTGTCTATCATACCGATGAAGAAGCTGAGAGCCTTTGGACAAAGCATACTGATATCGGAAAAGACAGAGTATTACGTTTTGGAGACAAAGATAATTTCTGGGAAATGGGTGAAACTGGTCCTTGTGGTCCATGCTCTGAGATCCATATAGATCGAGGCGAGGACTATTGCGATAAGAAAAACGACAAAGACCATGTATGTGGCGTTAATGCCGGCTGCGCACGATATATTGAGTTATGGAACCTTGTATTTATTCAATATAATCGCGATAGTTCCGGGAAACTTACTGAATTGCCCAGTAAGCATGTTGATACGGGTGCAGGGTTGGAGCGTCTAACAGCAGTGCTTTCTGGCGTCATGTCTAATTATGACATCGATGTTTTTAGGACGATCATCAGTCACATTGAGCAGCTTTCTGCTGTTATGTATACTCAGGAATATGGCATTCCTCATCGCGTAATAGCTGATCATATCAGGACATTGACGTTTGCTATATCCGATGGCGTTATCCCTTCGAATGAAGGCCGTGGATATGTTATTCGAAGAATACTACGAAGAGCTTCGAGGTATGGTAAGAAAATTAATTTTAAAGAACCGTTTCTCCATAAACTTGTTCCCGTAGTTGTTGAAGTTATGGGGAATGCTTTTCCTGCTATCAAAAACCGAGCTGAATACATCTCAAAGGTAATCAAATCGGAAGAGCAGAGTTTTTCTGCAACCTTGGATAAGGGTATCGAGATCTTTAATCAATTAACTGAAAAGTTGAAGAAAGAAAATAAATCAACTATTTCAGGTGAAGATGTTTTTAAGCTCTATGATACCTACGGGTTCCCTCCTGATTTAACAGAGCTTATGGCAAAAGAAATCAATATTAAGGTTGATATTGTCGCTTTTGAGAAGGAAATGGAAAAGCAAAAAGAAAGGGCCCGTGCTGCAACGTGCTTTGTCTCTGAAGATTCTGATGCCTTTAAGCCAATTGGAGGAGAAGCTATTATTGCCAGGACCGAAGAGGAAAAGTTAAGCATGGCACGGCATCACACTGGTACACACCTGCTACAAGCTGCCCTGAGAGATGTTCTTGGCGCACATGTCGCTCAGGCAGGGTCTATGGTCTCCCCGGAGAGGCTACGGTTTGATTTTAATCATTTTGAAGCATTAACAGAAAATGAGTTGGCTTGTGTAGAGACACTTGTTAACGAAAAAATAATTCAGAATATTAGAATAGAAAAATTTGAAGAGAGCTATGCCAAGGCACTTGAACTTGGTGCTTTAGCTTTTTTTGGCGAAAAATACAGCGATATCGTTAAAGTTGTTAAAATTGATGATTTTAGTATAGAGTTATGCGGAGGGACCCATTTAGATTATACGGGACAGATAGGCTTGTTCAAAATAGTCTCGGAGAGCGCAGTAGCTGCCGGGGTACGAAGAATTGAGGCAGTTGCCGGAGCTCCTGCTGTGCAGTATGTCCAAAATAAGCTCAGTATTATTAAGGAGCTGACAAACGTTTTAAAGTCACCGGATAATAAACTATCTGCAAAAATATCAGAAATACTTGAGCAAGCTAAGCAGAAGGAAAAACTCATAGATAAACTAAATATGGAGTTGATTAATCAATCAATTCCATCGTTAATTGAACATGCAGAGCTATATGGAAATACCAGAGCAGTTGTAAAAAAATTTACTGATACTGATAACAAATCGCTTCTGGCGATATCTGATGAATTAATGAACCGAATGTCATCTGGTATCGTATTTCTGGCTTCAGTTATTGACGATAAGGTGCTATTTATTGCCAAGGCAAGTAAAGATTTGGTTGAAAAAAAACTAAGCTGTGATGAGCTCGTTCGCGCGGCTGCATTGATTTGCGGTGGAAGTGGCGGTGGAAGTCCTCTCCGGGCACAGGCCGGCGGAAAGCTTCTTCAGAATGTCGATCAAGCACTTACTAAGGTTGAAACAATCATCAGAGAAAGGCTATCATGAATAGACTATTAGGTATTGATTATGGCGAAAAGCGTATCGGGGTAGCACTGTCAGATCCATTACAGATTATTGCATCCCCTTTCAAAGTTGTTGCTAACGATAACAAAGCGATATCAGAAATTAAAGAAATAATTAAGGAATACGACGTTTCTGAGATTGTTGTTGGAAGACCGATTAATTTAAAGGGTGCAGAAACTGCATCGACAATTAAAGCGAGAGAGTTTAAAGAGAAATTAGAACAAGAGATTTCTCTTCCTATAGCATTCTGGGATGAACGGTTATCAACAAAATCAGCCAATAATGCGCTTCTTGAGGGTAATGTTTCGCGAGGTAAGAGAAAGCAACTCGTAGACAAGATCGCAGCTGTTTTTATTCTACAGTCTTATATGGATTGCAGAAAACGAAAATAATTTCCAATAAGATATACGTATACATTCGTTACTAGAAGTGCTAGACTGCCAGCCAACATTAATTGGGGTTGATATATGGTTAAACAATCTGATAATTGGTCAAAGAAAGTAAATAATATCATCGACAATATTCGTTTTGGGACAGCGAAATTTCGAACTGCTTTTGAAGCGAAGCTAAAATTGATTTTTGTTTCGCTCAATAAACGTAAAGATGTTCGAAAAAATCTCGAAAACGGACTGCTCTCGTATTTACCGGCTACAGAGGTAACTAATCAAAAAATAGAAACTCAAAAGAATAACCTGCGAATCTTTAGTCCCAAAAAAATAATACTATTCTTTTTTGGTGTTTGCCTTTTTACGGCTTTGCTAATCAGTACTGTTTCTTATTATATTTTGGTTGATACTGTGGATCCGGTTAATGTACAAACGGTAGTGTTCAAAGTGCCGCAAAACACCTCAGCGCAAGATATCGCGATAAGATTATACGACCAGAAGTTAATTAAGCACCCTATTATATTTAAAGTAGCTCTTAAACTGTTGAAAGCAGATAAGAACTTGCACGCTGGTATATTTGAGTTAACAACAAATATGAATATCAAACTAATAATCGAATATATAACTGGAAAGAAAGGGTTTTCCTCTATCACGTTTACTATTCCTGAAGGATTCAGCATGCGGGAAATTGCGGATCTTTTGGAAAAGAACCAAATTGTTTCTGCTAACGAATTTATGGAATATGCAAGCTATGGTGCAGTAGGAACGCTTGCCGAGCAATACGAGTTCCTGTCTAACTCTCCTATTTCTTCCCTGGAAGGCTATCTGTTCCCTGATACTTATACGGTGGTGCCTGGTTTATCGCCTCATCAGATAGCTAAAATGATGGTCGATCGATTTAATGATAAAATTTATGCATATTATAAAAAAAATCAGAGTCAATCGGCAACGTATAAAGAAAAGCAATTAACCCTTCATGAATTATTGACGTTGGCATCAATCGTTGAAAAAGAAGCTGTGATCGACAAAGAGCGTAGTCTTATTGCTGAAGTATTCATTAACAGGCTTGAAAAACGTATGCTTTTTGGTGCTGATCCGACAGTTAAGTATGCTCTCAATGAGCCAAGAAAAAAGATTGTTACCTTTGCAGATATTAAGATAGACTCACCGTACAACACCTATAAGAATCCCGGATTGCCTCCTGGTCCGATAGCATCCCCGGGTATTAAGTCTTTCGTTTCGGTTCTTTTTCCGGCCAAGAGTAAATATCTTTATTTTATTGCAAAAGGTGATGGTACTCACTGTTTCTCTTTTAATGAAAAGCAACATAATGCATTGAGAGCTAAACTGGGATACGATATGGTTCGCTAATTTTTCGAGCGAATCGCAATTCTTTTATCTATAGATTTAAGTGGCAAATTGAAAAGAAATATTTTTGTGGTAGTAGCAATGTTTTTAAGTTATGTATTACAAACTAATAAGTTCTGGTAATATATTATTCCCATTCAATGGTTCCAGGTGGTTTTGAGGTAATATCGTAAACAACACGATTAATCTCACCTACTTCGTTAATAACGCGAGTAGATATCTTTTCTAATAGTTCGTACGGTAAATCAGCCCAGTTTGCCGTCATCGCATCTTCAGATGTTACAACACGAAGAGCAAGTGTTGATAAATATGTTCTTTTATCTCCCATAACACCTACGGTTCTTATTGGGAGTAAAACACCAAACGCTTGCCATACTTTTCTGTAGTATCCAGCTTTTTTGATTTCATCCATAATAATATCATCAGCATCTTGTAGAACTTTTATTCGTTCTTTTGTAACTTCTCCTATTATCCTTATCGCAAGTCCAGGTCCTGGAAATGGCTGTCTATGAACAATTTCATCAGGAACATTAAGTTCTGCTGCAACTTTTCTTACTTCGTCTTTAAATAGCTTTCTTAGTGGTTCAATTACCTTGAACTGAATATCGTCAGGTAGCCCACCAACATTATGATGGGTCTTAATTTTTACAGCATTTTGAGATGTTCCTGATGTAGCACTTTCAATAACGTCAGGGTATAGGGTACCCTGGGCTAAGAATGGGATTTCAGTTTTTAAGTTTTTAGCTTCTTCTTCAAAGGTACGAACAAATTCATGTCCGATAACTTTGCGTTTTTCTTCTGGATCGATGACTTTATCAAGCTTATTATAAAAACGTTCACAAGCATCGATATGAACAAGATTAATTTTAAAATAATCACGAAACATTTTTACGATTTTGACGCCTTCGTTTTTTCTCATGAAACCTTGGTCAATGAACATGCACACCAGTTGATCTCCAATAGCTTCATGGATCAAGGCAGCTGCTGTAGTAGAATCTACTCCACCACTGAGCCCTAGAAGTACTTTGTCTTTTCCTACAATTTGGCGAATTTCTTTGATACTATCTCTTACAAATGAAGTTGTTGTCCACGTTGGTAAGCATCCACAGATTTTGAAAACAAAGTTACGAATTATTTCCATACCTTTTGGTGTGTGTGCAACTTCCGGATGGAACTGAACACCAAAAAATTGGCTCTTTCTATTGGCCATGCCTGCTATCGGACAATTTGCAGTATGTGCAATAGCCTTAAATCCTTCAGGCAATTTCACAACAGCATCTCCATGGCTCATCCAAACCACCATTTCAAGCCAAAGTCCTTCAAATAGATCGAAGTTATCGTCAATCATTAAGTGACTTTTACCGTATTCCTGTGTATCTTTTTTTTGAACTTCTCCTCCGAGGTCATTGGCTAGTAATTGCATCCCATAACATATTCCGAGAATCGGTAAATTCATTTTGTAAATGTCTTTGTTGAGTTTTGGGGCATCTTCGTCATAGACACTTGAAGGTCCACCAGAAATAATAATTCCAGAAGGATTAAATTTTCTTATATCTTCTGGAGTACTGCTGCTTGGAAGAATTTCTGAATAAACTTTACATTCTCTGACTCTTCTTGCTATAAGCTCTGTATACTGAGAACCAAAATCCAATATGACTATCACAATACTAAACCTTCTTTATTTAAGTTAAAAATATTCTAACAGAAAAAATATTTTATGTAAACAAACTATTCCTTTAAAATCACGTCGTGGGCTCCGCCTTCTTTAATACTGGTAGAGGAAACGGCAGTCAGCCTTGCAGTATCTTGAAGTTGTCTTATCGTTTTCGCGCCGCAGCTGCACATTGTAGATTTTATCTTGTGTATTGTTACATCGAGGTTGTCTTTTAGCTTGCCTGCGTACGGTACGTAGCTATCAACGCCTTCTTCGAACTTTAAATACGTACCTGTATCACCTGCATCATAGCGTTGCCAGTTCCGTGCTTTGTTAGATCCTTCACCCCAGTATTCTTTTACGTACCGATTTCCCAATTTTATTTTTTTTGCCGGACTCTCATCGAATCGAGCAAAGTATCTTCCCATCATAACGAAATCTGCACCCATCGCAAGTGCAAGGACAATATGATAATCATGAACAATACCGCCATCAGAACATATTGGGATATAGGTCCCGGTTTCTTTGTAAAGTTCGTCTCTATAAGCTGCGGTATCGATGATAGAAGAAGCCTGGCCTCTTCCTATTCCTTTCTGCTCTCGAGTAATACAAATTGAACCGCCCCCAATACCTACTTTCACAAAATCGGCACCTGCATCAACGAGATATTTAAATCCTTCTCTATCGACTACGTTTCCTCCTCCGATCTTCACTTTGTCTCCGAAATAGCTCTTTATGTATTCAATTGCTTCTCTCTGCCATTGCGAAAACCCGTCGGATGAATCTATACAAAGAATATCTACACCAGCTTCAACAAGCAGAGGCACTCTTTCTTTGTAATCTCTAGTATTGATCCCTGCCCCTACGATGAGCCGCTTATCTTTATCCATCATCGTATTCGGATTTTGTTTGTGATCTTCATAATCTTTTCGAAATACCATGTAGCGTAGTTTCTGGTTTGCATCTACGATAGGTAAACAATTAATCTTGTGTTCCCAGATTATATCATTTGCTTCACTTAAGGTAATTCCATGGTTCCCGATAATAAGTTTCTCAAAACAGGTCATTAATTCATGAACAGGTTTTTCCAAAGAGTCTCTCGTTAGCCGGTAATCCTTGCTGGTAACCAGACCTAGCAGTTTTCCATTTGCAGTGCCATCATCAGTAATCGCGATCGTGGAATGTCCGGTTTTTTGCGTAACATCAAGGACCTCTCTTAACGTATGCCGCTCTGTAAGGTTTGTATCGCTCAATACAAATCCAGCTTTGTATTTTTTTGCTTTTTTTATCATATCTACCTGAGTTTCGATTGATTGTGAGCCGTAGATGAATGAGAGTCCGCCACTCCGCGCCAAAGCAATTGACATATTATGGTCCGAAACTGACTGCATAATTGCAGAAACGAATGGAATGTTAAGGGATATAGCAGGTTCAGCCCCTCGGTTAAATCTCACAAGTGGGGTTTTGAGCGATATGTTTTCTGGAGTACAGTCTTTCGCTGTTAGGTTTGGTACAAGTAAATACTCGCTGAACGTTCTTGAAACCTCGGGATAAACGAAAACCATGACAATACCTCTTTCTTGATATTCTATGTGCTTGTATAACAAAGAATTATATACTATTTATTTCGGATTCGGTAGTGCTCTCTCAGCAACGATGCTACACAATAATTGTGACACAGCATTCATCGGAGAAAGGATGTTATTCGAATATCCTTCCGAAAATCATATCAATATTTTTTGTGTGAAAACCATAATCAAAGCATTCATTTAACGATTCTTTTGATATTCTTGAAAGTATTCGTTCGTCTTGATTGCAGATATCGATAAACGTAACTTTAAAGTTATGCTCCCTTGATTTCATTGCGTTTTCTTGTACAATTTTATATGAATCTTCTCTTGTTAGTCCTGAATCTACGAGCTTAAGCAGGACACGCTGGGAAAAGACAAGTCCTCCGGTACTCTCAAGATTTCTTTTCATGTTATCAGGATGAACAACCAGGTTTGTTACTACACCGACAAAAAGTTTAAGCATATAATCTAATGCCAGAGTGCTATCTGGAAATATTATTCTTTCTGTTGACGAATGAGAAATATCTCTTTCGTGCCATAGGGCCATGTTTTCTATTGCGACTAGTGAATTGCCTCTGATAACTCGAGCCAGCCCGGTTATTCTTTCACAGGTGATTGGGTTTTTTTTATGAGGCATAGCAGAAGAACCCTTCTGCCCTTTTGTGAATCCTTCTTCCGCTTCGTTGAATTCGGTTTTTTGCAGCGCGCGAATCTCTGTTGAGAATTTTTCCAGGGATCCAGCGGTAATTGCGAGTGTTGTCATGAATTCAGCGTGACGGTCCCTTTGCAGGATTTGTGTAGATATTTTGGCTGGGGTTAACTTTAGTTTTTTGCAAACGTATTCTTCTATAAATGGATCAATATTGGCATACGTTCCAACAGCACCTGACAATTTACCGAAAGAGATATTTTCAATAGCGCGTTCGAGCCTCTGGGTATTTCTTTCCATTTCTTCGTACCATAATGCCAGCTTTAAGCCAAAGGTCATTGGTTCTGCATGAACCCCGTGAGTACGACCGATCATTATAGTATTCTTATGTTCAAGTGCTCTTTCTTTTATCGCAGCTTGGAGTTCCTTTATTCTGGTCAATAATTGCTGTCCGGATTCTTTAATTAAGATAGCAAATGCAGTATCAACAACGTCACTTGATGTCATTCCCAGATGAATAAATCGTGACTCCGGTCCGACATTTTCTGCTACGCTCGTAAGAAATGCAATAACATCGTGGTTAGTGGTTTTTTCAATTTCATTGATCCTATTAATTTCAAAAGTTGCTTTATTCTTAATTGTTTTGAGCGACTCATCGGGAATATTACCTAGTTTATTATGAGCTTCACAGGCGGCTAACTCAACATCAAGCCATTTTTGGAACTTGTTCTGTTCCGTCCATATTTGTTTCATCTCCGGAGTTGTATAACGTTCGATCATTATTATTTCCTTTCATTGCCGATATTTTGGAATAGGTATTTTTTTATCAAAATCCAGAATGTGCGTTCGGGTTATATTGTAGTATAAATTATCTACGAATTGAAGCCTTTTTTTATGGTTATTACCAACGGATACTCACATGGACCCCGCGATAGGCTGCCCAGCCGGCAATTGTGGCTGCAAGGTCCCAATTGTCCCAATTATATATCTGCTATTGTGTATGCAGTTAAAGCATGAAGCAGTTTATCTGTCGGCAAGCCAAAATCTGTTGCATATTTAGATTACACCTCTTACTTTACGGCGGGCAAAGTAAATATCCTCGATTTCTTCTTTGTATAGCGTCATTATTGCTTTTGCAAACGTAGACGGATCAATAGAGAGTTCCGAAAGCGAAGCAGTATGTATTGGTGTATTATCAGTGATGATATTGATTCCTGTATGTATAATCGTAGATACTGGAGTTTGGGTTGCAATAGATACTGATAATTTTCCTTCATCATAGAATAAATCATCACCTTTACGAATCACTTTTGAACCTAGGTAGTCTCTTATTATCGCAATGAACAATCTTTGACGAAAAATCGTTTCTGTTAAAGAGATATCAAAATGTTCTATAATAAAATGCACCATATTATCGGATCGTATGAATGCGTGTGCTTTCTTATCTTCAATATCGACAAGATGTTCATCAACCAGGCATGGTCCGGTAAAGGATATTACACTATCGCCATTTACGTCAAAGTTTTTGTAGGCATATAGCGATTGCAGATTGCTGCCATCATAAATAATCTGTTCATTGTGAAAGTAAGTTTTCATTTTATCTCCATTGATCAATATTAGACTTTTTGTCAGCTTGCCCTAATAGTATACAGAAGATATAATAAAATCAAATATTTTTTCTATAATAATGATCAGTAAATAATAAGATTTTGATAAAGAGAATAACTAAGATCCCGGGAGTTAACTATGGAAAATCTGGAAAATTGGAAGATCGCCGGTTCTATTGCCGCAAAGGCTTTGCAATATGGAAAAGGGCTTATAAAGCCCGGCGTTAAACTATTGGATGTAGCCGAATCTATTGAGGCATATATTTATAATGAAGGGGCTAATCCTGCATTTCCGGTTAATTTATCTCTTAATAATATTGCCGCTCATTATTCTCCGATGATCAATGATTCAAGTGTTTTTAATAAAAAAGATGTAGTTAAACTTGATGTTGGTGTCGTGTACCAGGGATGCCTGGGAGATACTGCGCTGACAGTTGACCTTAGCGGAAAACACGATAAACTGGTCCAGTCTGTTGAGGCAGCCTTGGCAGCAGCAATAGCTATGATAAAGCCAGGTGTAAGTACTAACTTGATTGGTGAAACGATAGAAAAAACCATCACACGTATGGGGTTTAAGCCGATCAAAAACCTAGGTGGACATCAAATGAAAGAAAATAACCTTCATTGTGGTACTTTTATCCCGAACTATAATGACAAATCAAAAATTAAACTTGAAAAAGGACAGATTATTGCGATAGAGCCGTTTGCCGCGCCTCGCAGTAGTTACATATATGAAAAGGGCGATCCTTACATTATTATGTTAAAAAGCCCTCACCTACTCTACGAATATGGAATCTCGGATGAGTTTATACAGGCTATTGAACCATTTAAGCATCTGCCGCTTTCGTTGCGGTGGATATCAAAGCGTCTCCCCCTTGAAAAATGGCTTCCTGCCGTTAAAGAACTTAGTGATAAAAAGGCTTTTATTAGTTACGAGCCTTTATGCGCTGAGAAAAATGACGTTATTGTTCAAGCGGAACATACAATTATTGTAGACGATCCATCAATAATTTTGACATTAGCGTAATGTCTTTCCGGTAACTATTTGGATGATTCCCTATTATACATGTTTTTCGGCTACAAAATAGATTCTTTCAATATTCACTTTATCCGGCTTTTCTCTTGTGAAAGCTTCATAGTATTCAATGTTTTTGAATCCGGCATCTTTTAGCCATATTCTGATCTCTCGCGGTTTATATGCCTGTTCTTTATGTACCTCTTTGCCAATAAATACTTCTTGTCCGTTTTCAAGTGAATAAAATGATTGAATGAATGTGCCGATCCCTACTTTGTGATCGAAATATCCGCTCCAGGTATACTTTAACGATCCGATAATTTCTTCTTGCTCAACACTCATGACATGTTCCAGCTCATATGGGGTATTAATGTCAAAAATAAATATACCTCCATCAGTTAAACTATCATATACATTACGAAAGGTTTTCTGTACTAACTTATGTGGAATTAGATGATTTATACAATCCGATAAACTAATAACAAGATCGAACTCATCATCTTTTTTGAATTCCTCCATTTTTGCTTGTATAAAAGGGATCTTAATTTTTTTTTCGGCTGCCTTGTTTTTTGCAACATCAAGCATATCAATGGAGCAATCTACTCCAGTAACACTATAGCCTTTCTCGCTCATGATAAGTGATGCAATTCCCGTTCCACATCCTAAATCGAGCACCTTTTTGGGAGAAATTTCTTTGTAAAATAAAATCTCTTCAAGATAATCTACAATTTCGTTGAAATCTATATATTGAGCTAACAAGTCGTAATATTGCGCAGAAATTGAATATGGTTGAAGTTTGTCTTTTTGTAATCGTCTTTTCATGATTAATAAGCCTGGACTGAGAAGTCCACCATTAGATTTGATCCCGAATACTTAAGATTTGTTATGGTTATCTCTTCAATGTTTTCGGTTTTTATATTTTTTATAGAACTGCTATTTTTTTCTTTTGCCAAAAGTATCCACCCTTTTCTCTGATATATAAGGCTAATCGGTTGAACAATTTCATCGACTTTCTTCTCTTTTACAGTGTTGTAGTGTTTTATCTCGATGTAGGAAGAATCGGCAATGGCAATTGTAATCTCGTTAATTATCTCTTTTTGTTGCTGTTCTGCAATTTTATCGACTTTTCCAGTAGTCAGGTATTCTTTCAACGTGGCAAAAAGACTTTTGTTTTGTGCATATAATGGGGAATTTTGAAGATAGATCGCAGAGTTTAGTTTTTCTAGAATACGTTCAAGCATTTCATTATTATGTACGGTTTCCAGCAGCGTATAACATGTATCTCTTAGGAAAAAAGCTTCATTGAGCGTGAATGCTATGTTTGGAATGAAAAGGTGTGGTGCCAGATTATATCCGCCATCTGTCGATATCGGAACCCCTAAGGCAATCAATATAGCAATATCTTTATAAATTGTTCTGCCTGATACGTTACATTTTTTTGCTAATTCTTGAACCCCAATACCTGGTTGATTCTTTATCGCCATTAGATGATTGATGATTCTGTATAGTCGATTGATTCTTTTCATTACTAGTAATCCATAAGTTTTGAGATAAGTTGAACTATAGTAGCATAATAATCAATCAAAAGTAACCCCTTGATAATATTATTAGCTGTTCACATCAGCTGCAAATTTGATTGATTCCTGGGTTTTAATGACCTTATCATAAATTAATTTAGAAATCGTACGTACAAATAACGTTGCTTCAAAATCAGAGGGTATTTGCTTGGCAAATATTGTTAAGATATAAGGTTTATCTTTCACAAATATAATGCCGATATCATTTCTAACACTATTGAGTGAACCTGTTTTATTTGCTATTTTTAAAGTTTCAGGTAAATACTTACGAATTCCCCATTTATGCTTTTGTGCGGACATAATTTCGAGCATTTGCAGGGAATATTTTTTGTTTACTAGCTTTCCTTGATACATCATATCCAGAAGCAACAGCATATCATCTGGAGTTGTTGTGTTTTGATATCCTGGTTTTTTGCTGAGCATTGTGTCATCTTTGATAACTGTTTGAGATAATCCTAAACTGTTCATATATTTATTGATATTATTCATACCAACAAAATTAATTAACATATTAGTCGCAGTATTATCACTTTCGGTAATCATTTTTTCCACAAGATGTTTAATGGTATAAGAATTTCCGTTTTGGCAATAATATAATCCTCCTGATCCGGGGACTTTATTATTCCGTTTTAACACAATACATTTGTCGAGTGTGAGTTTTCCATTTGCCAATTGATGAAAAACTTCTGCCATAACAGGTACTTTAATAACACTGGCAGGATTAAATTGAATATCGCCATTGATCGAAATATACTCCTCAGATGTGAGATCCTTGATGGAGATTCCAACTGTCCCGCCATTCGAGTACTGATTGACGTGGTCATATAAATCCTTAAATGCGTATACCAACCATGAGTCCTGACCTGTGGGAGGCATCGTATTGTCAGTAAACGCGAGTCCTATCATAAACCATAAACATAATGACATGATAATGACTATCACTGATTTCTTTGCATAATTATTTATGATCAACATTTTTTGTTACCTATATTATGATATTAATTTGTATTTGAATAAGAGCTACTACGTTAAGATTTCATTAATTATTGTACGTGCCGTATTTCCATCAATGTTGGAGTTTTTCGTTTTGAGTTCTTTCATCACCTTGCCGAAGTCTGAGCTGCTGGTATAGCCATTTTGGTTAATAATCGCTGTAATGAGCTTCTTTAGTTCTTCTTCCGATAACATTTTAGGAAGATATTCATCAACTATTCTTATTTCTTCTGAGAGGGTTTTTGCCTCTTCATTTCTGCCTAGTGCAGTTGTTTGTTCCATCGCATCCTTCAGGCTCTTTTGGTAGGATTTGATTATCTTAATAATGTCCTCCTCAGATAATTCACCACGTGCGTCGACAGTCATTATTTTGGATTTGATCATCCGAAGCACTTCTAGACGGGCTGTATTTTTTTCTTTCATGGATTGTTTTATATCATCGGATATCTTTTGGTAGAGCACTAATCTCTCCTTTTTTTATTATATATTATTTTAATTAAATTACCAAACAAGCATATGATTTTTAGCTGCCTAGGTTCGGGCACAACGTGCACAGAATTATACCATTAATGAACAAATCAGTCATCTGTTCTACTTTTTTTTTGACGAAACAGCATCTTTTCTCTTACAGATTATCCGATAGTTAGTGGTTGAGTGTCAACAATTCTATTGATGGAGGCGCGAAAAATCTTAATGGCATGCCAGTTGTTCCGATTCCATTGGTAATAACTACTTTTGTATGCGGTGTCTGCACTACGCCGGATCTATACTTTTGACCATATTGAGAAGAGGTAAACGGGGCCCACAGACCAAAGCAGGTTATCTGTCCGCCATGAGTATGCCCACTCAGGACCAGATCTACCCTATTGCAGGTAATTCTTTCAGAAAAATCCGGGTTATGAGAAAGAACCATCACAAAGTCTTTTTCAGAAGTTTCCTGTAGAATATTTGTAATATTCGGTGAACTGCACCAGAAATCAGCAAGACCCCCAATCTTTATTCTCGAATTATCGACATTAATCCATTTGCCGGTATTGTCCATAATCAATATTCCTGCTTCTGTCAGGACATTTTTAATGCTAATCGGCCCTTGCCCATAATCATGATTTCCAAGAACAGCGATAACCCCTAATGGGGCTTTTAACTCCTTTAATTCTTTTGCGCAAAGATAGATATTCGCTTTGTTACGATAAACATAATCTCCTCCAAGAAGAATGATATCAGGGTGTAATTTGTTGATCATTTCTACGAGGTTTCTTACTCTTTTTATCGAGAAATATGGTCCGCAATGTATATCAGAGATGAAAGCTATCTTTTTGTTATTAAATTGTTGAGGGATACTGGCATCTTTTATAATTATCCTATTTATACGGATTTGATGCTGTTCAACAAAAGCCATTAATCCGGAAAGTAGAAACACTAGGATGACCAAAGTTAGTATTGTTTTTTTCAATCTCCTGCCCCCTTTTGTTGTTCCATTATCAGTGGCTATCTGAGATATTTTTTTGTGTATTTAGGAGATTATTTTCGGTAAGTTGAAATGACCGGTATCGGTATTCACTGTATGTCAGGGAAGTTATTAGCCATTATCCTCTTTTTTATTATTATATTCTGGGGTGCTAATGATACTCGTAAACCATAGTATTTTATGAAGTATTCTGTATTTGATGGATTTTATCCTATATTTTAGAAACAAGAAATATCGATTGTGGTTGCGCGCTCCTTCGTGAACAACAGTTGATTTGATTCTTAGCTCAGACAATAAAGCTTCTTTTCTTTCATATGTTAGCTTTTTTGTTAATAATTTCTCCATTGAATAGATCCGGAATCGGTCCATGCCCCAGTATTTTTTTGATAACTGGTCTTCATGGCCTCCGCGTTTTTCTATGAGATTATCATGAATCAGGTAAATCCCGTATTTATAAGAGATTCTTAGCCAGAGATCATAATCTTCACAAACCGGCATTTTTTCGTCAAACAAACCCACTTCGGTAAATAATGTTTTTTTTATCATTACTGCTGAAGGGCTTACAAGACATAATTTTAGAGAGGGAATAAAAATATCACCTGACGGTTTTAAGTGTTTTTTCATCGGGTTGACATGTTTTCCCTTTCTCATCCAGACTTCCTGTACCTGAGATATTTGTATATCCGGTGTTTTTTCCATGATTGCTAACTGTACTTGGACTTTTTGGGGATACCAGATATCATCAGAGTCAAGAAAGCAGATATAATCTCCTGAAGCAAGCGATATTCCGTAGTTTCGTGCAGCACTAACGCCTTTATTTTTTTGTTTTGTATACAATATTGGGAATGAAGCTTTTTTTGAGTTTATTATTTCTTCTGTTTCATCTGTGGAACCGTCGTCAATAACAATGATTTCGATATTTGTGTAAGTTTGAGCAATAACAGAGTCGATAGCCTCTGAAAGTCTTTGAGATCTGTTATATGTGGGTATTATAATGCTTACTTTAGGCATAATTCTCTTGGACTAATGATCCTTTAGCTCTTGAGCGCTGGTTGATTTATTATAACTCGTTTCAAAGGTATTGATTATCTGGGCATGGATTTCTGCAATTGAAAATTTTTCTGAGTCAAAAACAACGTATCTTTGTGAATTTTTAGCTGCTAATTCTAAATATTTTTTTCGAATACGTTCATAAAAAGAGATTGTTTCTCGTTCAAACCTGTCTGCGGTTTTGATCTTTCTAGCTCTTCTCAGACCTGTTTCCGGCGAAATATCCAGGAGAAACGTCTTGTTTGGGTTAAGGTCTCTTGTAGAGTATGAGATGATAGTACTTATAAGATTTTCATCTAGTTTTCTTCCTCCGATTTGATATGCGATGGTAGAATCTACATATCGATCACAGATTACTAGTTTGTTCTGGTTGAGTGCCGGTTTAATTATTTCCTCAATGTGCTGTGCCCGGTCCGCGGCAAAAAGAAAAACTTCGGTAAGATTCGATAACTTATTATTATTACTGGATAATAAGATATTCCTTATCTGTTTCCCAATTTCAGTTCCGCCCGGTTCTCGGGTGATAATAGTCTCTTGACCTTTATCTTGTAAATATTTGACTAATAGATCAATCTGGGTAGATTTTCCACATCCGTCAATACCTTCGAAAGTAATAAACATTGTAATTCCTTTTACTCTGTATGTTCAGGATAGACACGAACAAAACGATTCGGCTCATCTCCGATAGTTTCAGTATAAAATCCCTTTTCCGCAGCAAAATTATGTTGCAATCTTCGGGTATAGGGTGACGAAGGAGCTGCGTCTTTATGCTTGTTAGTTTTAATTACATTTTCAATCACATCATTGATTTCTCTTAAAGCTTCTTCGTCCTTCATCTCATTATCAGTGTAAACTTTAAAGATATAACGAAGAAATTTTGTAATTTGAGAAGAGGTATTACTTTTAATAACGTGAAGTGATAAATTCATATCTGCTACTTTTTGTACGAACCGGGAATCGTTTTTAGCCTGTAACTTTGTTGTAACAACAATGTTCGCTTCATCTAAGTTATTTACAACTATCGCCGGCACATCTATCGAATGAATAGCCCTTTCGAGTCGATTTCTATTGACAGCATAAGGGAAAATAGCAGTTACCTTTTCATCTTTAGGTTTATCAGTTTCGTAATGCCTATATTCTTCTTCAAACGAAACCTCTATTTCTTGCTGGGTAACTGTTACTTTGCCTTCTTCATCAAAAACCCTGATTTCAGGACTGACTTTTTTACCAAGAAGAAGTTTGTCTATTGTATCTGATACCTCTTTGTATATAGCGAGAGTATGCATATCTCTCATCTCTACTATGATACTAAAAGTTGGCGGACCTTTCCGTTCTAAAATAGCTTTTTGCGTTCCTCTGCGTCGAGCCTCTTCATCACTCAGGGTTACCGACTGAATTCCACCGACAAGATCTGAAAGTGTCGGGTTTTTCATGAGATTCTCGATTGTATTACCATGTGCAGTAGCAACTAAGGTTACGCCTCTTTCTGCTATTGTTCTTGAGGCGGCAGCTTCTTCTTCAGTGCCGATTTCGTCAATTACAATTACTTCAGGCATATGGTTTTCGACGGCTTCAATCATCACCGCATGTTGACGATTAGGATGAGAAACCTGCATTCTACGGGCTCCACCGATACCTGGATGAGGGATATCTCCATCACCGCCTATTTCATTCGAAGTATCGACAATAATAACTCTTTTTTTTAATTCGTCACTCATAACTCTTGAAATTTCACGAAGTTTGGTTGTTTTTCCCATGCCTGGAGGCCCAACAACAAGAATGCTTTTTCCTAAGTTGACGATATCTCTAATTACTTCAATTGTTCCTTGAATAGCTCGCCCAATACGCAATGTAAGTCCGATAATTTTACCTTGTCTGTTACGTATGGCTGATATTCTGTGCAGTGTTCCTTCAATTCCAGCTCTGTTATCTGCTGTGAAGAATCCGATTCGGGAAACTACATAATCAATATCTTCGTACCTGATTTTATTTTCTGATAGCCTAACGATTTGATTCCCCTTGAATCGGGCTTCAGGATATCTGCCTACATCGAGCACTATCTCATAGAGGTTTGTATGATCAGGATATTGAGTTATCGCTGATTTAACCACTTCTGGTAAAATCGTAAGTAGCAGATCTATGTTATCGATTATTTGATTGAATGCCATATTTCCTAATCCTATGCATAGTCTAGATACTAAGTTGATATAAAATTATTATACCAGCACTTAGTATCTAGACCAAATCTAAATTAATTAAACCCTACCTTTTACTTCATCTTTAAGTGTTTTACCTGCTACAAAAGTAGGTGTGACAGTAGCTGGAATCGTTATTTTTGCACCAGTTTGAGGGTTACGACCTTCTCTCGAAGCTCTTTTTTTAACTTCAAACTGACCAAATCCTACAAGACGAACCGGATTGCCGTGTTTTAACTCATCGATCATGAGATCAATTGCCATTTCAACGACATCTTTTACATCTGACTTGTTTTTCCCAGTATTGTTTGATATTTTTTCTATTAGCTCTTTCTTGTTCATCTAAACTCCCCCTTCCATAATAATATGTGGAAAAATTTAAATTTCGCCACATAATTTTAATAATTTATTCCATCGAATATCTACATCTTGCTGTACTTCCTCGATTAAGGCTTCGTTCCCTGGTTTGAATAGATGTTTGAAACGAGTTTGCAACTTTAACCATTCAACAATTGGTTTCTTTGTTTTTGGTTTGTAAGTAAGTTTATAAACTCCATTTTCAACTTCAAATAAAGGCCAGAAGCATGTTTCTGTTGCAAGTTGGGTTAACATAACCGTATCTTCAGAGTTAGTTCCCCATCCAAGCGGACATGTTGATAAAACATTAAGAAATTTTGGTCCCTTTATTTCCATAGCCTTTTCTATCTTATTCGTTAAATCTTTCCAATTTCCACCAATAGCTTGTCCGATATATGGTATCCCGTGCGCTACAAGAATAGCCGTCAGATCTTTTCTGAATTGTTCTTTTCCCTGCTTTACTTTTCCTGCTGGTGCAGTTGTTGTATTTGCGTATTTAGGAGTAGCGCCAGATCTTTGAATACCAGTATTCATATATGCGCCGTTATCATAGCAAACATAGAGCATATCATGTCCGCGTTCCATAGCACCCGATAAAGATTGTAAACCGATATCGTATGTACCTCCATCACCACCAAAAGCAATGAATTTGATATTAGTTTCCGGTAATTTTTCTTGTCTTACAAGGGATCTGTATGCTGCCTCAACGCCACTTACAGTCGCTGCTGAGTTTTCAAAAGCGCAGTGAATAAACGGCACCTTCCATGAAGTATATGGAAATATAGTTGTGTTAACTTCTAGACATCCTGTCGCTGAACCAATAACAAGTGGGTATTTAGCTGCTTGCATGATTAATCTGATGATCGAAGGATATCCACATCCTGCACAGGATGTATGTCCTCCGGCCAATTTCTCTTCTTTTGATGCTAATTCTTTTAACGTAGCCAATTTAGGTTCCTCCTTTTAAATTCTTACACCTTTATAGGTAACTAGTTCTTTGATTGTTCCTGTTTCTTTAACGGAATTAAGTTCCATATATATATCTTTCAGGTCCTTAACGTTTATATCTCTGCCGCCAAGTCCATAAATATAATTTTTAACTTTCGGTCTTTTATCTGAATTGAATAATGCGGCACAGATTTCTGTAAACAAAGGTCCGCCAAAAGCGTTATATGAATCTGATCTATCAAGTACTCCAACCACTTTTGCATTTCCAAGTGCTTTTGCTAATTCTTCAAATGGAAATGGACGAAAAACACGCAACTTTATCATTCCAGCTTTGATGCCTTCGGCTCTCAGCTGCTCAATTGCCGTTCTGTTTGTTCCTGCTGTTGAACCTAGTATTACGAGTACAAGTTCGGCATCATCCATCGCTACTTCTTCAAATAGTCCATAGTGTCGACCGGTTTTTTCGCCATATGATTTCCCGGTTTCGACGATAACATTTATTGCTGCTTTCATCGCCATAGCAACTGGATATTTATGTTCAAAATAATAATTCTGCAAATCGATAGCTCCGATAGTTCCTGGCTTCGTTGTATCGAGTAATGGATGATCTGCAACGAAATTACCAACATATTCTTTTGCATCTTTGTCATCAAGCATATCAACTGCTTCCATCGCATGGCTGATTATAAATCCATCTGTTGTTACCATAGAAGGAAGTCTTACATCATCATGTTCGGAGATCTTAACTGCTTGTAACATATTATCATAAGCTTCTTGCGCGTTTTCAGAGAATATCTGAATCCAGCCTACATCTCGTGCACCCATTGTATCCGAATGATCACAATGAATATTGATAGGTCCACTTATAGCTCTATTAACTTCGGCCATTATGATTGGTAATCTTACTGCTGAACAGATCGGTAATATTTCCCACATTAGTGCTAATCCTTGGGAGGAAGTTGCAGTCATAGCACGGGCTCCGGCAGCAGATGCGCCAAATGCAGCACTTATAGCTGAATGTTCACTTTCAACTCTTACCATTTCAGAATCGACTTTACCATCGGCAACGAAACCCGCAAAAATTTGTGCTATTTCTGTTGCTGGAGTAATTGGATAAACAGGAACCACGTCAGGGTTTATCTGTCTCATAGCTTCGGCCATTGCTTCATTACCAGTTTTTGCTACTCTTACCATTCTTTTTTTCACTCCTTAAGATTTTATTTTTCTTCTATTGCCATCTCTATTGCCTTTACTGGGCACACTTTAGCACAAATGCCACAACCTTTACAGTGGTCATAATCAATTCCCGTCATCTTGCCATCTTTGAACAAAATTGACGAGTCAGGACAATAAGCCCAACACAATGCACAGCTTATACATTTCTCGTTCTTTACAGGAATATTTACTCTCCAGTCACCAGTTTTTCTATATTCGGATGATCCTGGAATTCCCAAGTAGGCGCCCCTGTCTAATTCTTGTGATTTTTTTAGTTCTTCAAATATGGATCCCATTAAGATTTCACCTCCGCATAAGCTCTTTTAATTGCATTTACATTACCTTTGATAACCTCAGGTTTGTGAGCGAATTTTTTGGCTAATTTTTGTTCTGTATCCTGTATCATTTTATCGAAATCAAGTATTCCTGATGCTTTAACAAGAGCACCTAACATAGGGGTATTTGGTTTGTTCATCCCGATTTCCTGAATTGCAATTTGAGATGCATCAACTGCGTATACCTTGCCGCTAAACTTGAGCAGTTCTTTAAAATATGCTGCATTTTTTGCTGTATTAATCAGTAATATGCCATCTTTTGGTAGGCCTGCTGTAACGTCAACTGATTTACATAACGTTTCGTCAAGTACGATAACTATTGACGGACTATCTACTGAGCAATGAAGCGTTATTGGTCCGTCACTCAGTCTATTGAAGGATCGTACGGGAGCCCCCATTCTCTCAGGTCCATATTCTGGAAACGCTTGAATTTGTTTCCCCGTGGCTAACGCAGCATCTGCAAATAACAGCGCTACTGTTTTTGCACCCTGTCCACCTCGTCCATGCCATCTTATTTCTGTAATTTCTGCCATTCTTTTCCTCCTTTATAGATTTATACGGCCTTCGAAAGATTTTGATAATGTGTTCTCATCAGCGTAATCCATGTCACTTCCTACCGGAAGCCCATAAGCTATTCGTGAAACTTTTATGTTGAGTGGTTTTATGAGACTGCTGAGATAAAGTATGGTCGCTTCGCCTTCCACGTTAGGATTGAATGCAAAAATAATTTCCGATATCTCTTCTTTTTGCAATCTTCTCATTAGCTCAGCTACCCTTAATGCCTCGGGACCTATGCCATTTATTGGAGATATCACTCCCCCGAGAACATGATATGTTCCTTTATAAAGATTGGTCCTTTCCATCGCTATGAGATCTTTTGACTCAGCTACAACGCATATTTTATCTGTCTCCCTGGCTGTGTTAGCACATACATCGCAAAGATCATTTAATGAGATGTTGAAACATCTACTGCAAAACTTTATGTTTTTTTTGACTTGATCTATTGCTTCTAGCAGGTCTTTAACAGATTCTTTGTCAATTGAAAGAATATAAAATGCTAGTCGCTGGGCTGACTTAGGTCCTATTCCAGGCATTTTTGTGAATTCATTTATTAGCTTTGCGAGTGGCCCGCTGTAAGAATACATCATCAATATATCTCTATTAACTTAAGCCAGGGATATTTAATCCTCCAGCCATTCCTGATAGTTTTTGTGCTGAATCAAACTGAACTTTGTTAATTGCATCGTTTACTGCTTCTTTGATCGTCTTTTGTAATTTTTTAACATCGACCGGTTCATCGATAAAAAGATCAACTATTTTCATTTCTCCGTTAACAACAACTTTAACATTATCTTTTGTAACTTCTGCTGTAATCTTCTTCAATTCTTTTTGAGCTTTTTTCAGATCTTTCATTTGTTTCATAATGCCGCCTAAATCACCTAATTTGCCGAACATGGGAATCCTCCTTTAAAAGTTTTCAAACAGGCTAATTATACCATAGGCATAATATGTTTTCTATAAGTAAATTACGACTGGAATATCGTTTTTTTTATTACATATATAGTAAAAAATAGTGTGGATTGAAATGCCGGATTTGGTAAATAAGAAAAAAGGATTTATATCAGCTTCATCGCCATATTGGTCTTTTTTTAATATAAATTAGTATGCAACATGGCCGAAAAGCCTGCATCGATTGGAAGTTAAGTCTAAAAAAATAGTACCTAGAGCAACTGTCCGTCGAAAAGGCTTACCAAATTATTGGTGTCTTCGTTGTTTTCTTTCGCCTGATCTCCAAGCCTGTTTTGTTGGGCGTCGGAAGGTCTTGTAACAAATTCGACAGTAGTATTGTTGCCGAATATAGACTTGAAAACTTCTTCAATCAGGTCTGCATTTTCTTTTTGTGAAACTTGGTCTTTATGAAAAGAATATTTTTCTTTGAAAGCCAAGAAGACTTTTTGGTTTTCAATTTTAAAGGGCTCACATTCCAGCAAATATACTGATAATTTTATTTTATTCTTACCCTTTATTTTATTGATGATATCTGTCCAGTGATGTTTCACTGCTGGCAAGGATAGTTCTACATGAAGATTGTCAATTTGTTTTATACTGGCTTTTATTTCCTCCATTTTCTTTTCTATTACCGGTTCAATAGCTGAAATATTTTTGCTACTATCCTTAGAAGATACCTGGTTAAAAGTGAGAGTATTAATTGTTGATGGCTCAGAGCTAATATGTGAGGTGAAAGCCTTCTCCTCTTTTTTCGGCTCACTCACCGGAGTTCCTGATTCAGCACTGCCCTGCCTGGCTGGATTAGCTGCCTTGGTCGCCGGAGAATTGCTGCCATAATCGTGTTTAGGTAAGGCAGCTTCTTTTTCAACTTCAGTATTTTCAGCGAGCATAGTAAGATCAATAAATGCGATTTCTACTAATAAGCGAGAGTTCGGATGCCATTTCATATCGAGTTCAGCTTTTGACAGCACCATTATTATTTCTTTAATTCGTTTTACCGGATAGTTGGCTGTAATATTCTTTAAGCGGGTAATCTGATCTTCGCTCATTTCTATGGTCTTTGTATTTCCTAGCTTTACGAACATCATAGACCGATAGAAATCAATAAGATCACGTACGATCTGCGTAATGTTTTTCCCTTGGTTTATAACTTCATCCAATTGAGATAGTAATTCATTAATGCCGTTTTTTGCCATTATTTCTGCTATATCAAAAAGAAAATCCGATGAGTAATTACCAATGATTGTAATGACGCTATCGCTTGTAATCGTATTGCCGGAGAAAGCAATTACTTGATCCATGAGGGAGATTGCATCTCTCAAGCCTCCTTCAGAATTTTTTGCAATCATTAAGGCTGCTTTTTCCTCGATTGTGGCATTTTCTTTTGCCGCAATATATTTCAGGTGTTCAGATATTTGCGATATAGGTATCCGGCCGAAGTCCAATCTTTGGCAACGGGATAGTATGGTTACCGGCACTTTTTGCGGATCAGTGGTCGCTAGTATGAATATCGTATGAGTTGGCGGTTCCTCCAGAGTTTTTAGAAGTGCATTGAAAGCAGGTTCAGTGAGCATATGAACTTCGTCAATTATATAGACTTTATATTTCCCTTCTACAGGGGCAAAGTTAACTTTCTCCCTGACCTGGCGCATTTCGTCAATTCCCCGATTAGATGCTGCGTCAATTTCGATGACATCCATACTGGAGCCATCTGTTATTCCTTTACAAACATTGCATACATTGCATGGATTTACTGATTTACCGGTTCGGCAGTTAAGAGATTTCGCAAGAATTCTTGCCGTGGACGTTTTCCCGGTTCCACGAGGTCCCGAAAATATATATGCGTGAGTAAGTCGGTCATTTTCTATTGCATTCGATAATGTTTTTATGATAGATTCTTGTCCGACCAAATCTTTAAAGCTTTGGGACCTGTACTTCCTATAGAGTGTTATGTACGACATGGCTGTCCTCCTTAATAATGATATATTCTATTAACCCGTTTTCCTATTCCACATAGTATCTCATAACTTATTGTACCTGCTAGTTCAGCAACTTCTTCAACCGAAATGGTTTCACTGCCTTGACTGCCAATAAGAATTACTTCTTCACCAACGTGATAAATGTCGTCGCCTAAATCGATCATTGTCATATCCATACATATTCGTCCAACAATCGGATATTTTTTTCCATTTACAATAACATGGCCCTTGTTTGATAATGCGCGTACCAGTCCGTCAGCATATCCAACTGAAAGAGTTGCTATCGTTGTTTCTTTCTCTGTTTTATACGAGCAACTGTAGCTTACATATGAATCCTTCGGGACTCTTTTTACATAAGCGATCCGGCTCTTAAATGTCAGCACGTCCTGATATGAACCGATTCCTACCCTGACCATATTTACATGGGCTGAAGGATAGTTAAAGGTCCCGGCAGTATTTGCACAATGCTTAATGGGAAAACTATACCCCTTTTTTTCTAAGGAAGTTACAATTTCTGTAAACTGTTTTACTTGCTGTAATGTATAATTATCATCTATAGTATCGGCTTTGGCAAAGTGAGTGAAAACGCCTTCTATAAATATATTGTCTAGTTCATGTATCTGCTCTACGAGTAGAGTTGCTTCATCGCCATTTACCCCTATTCTATTCATTCCGGTGTCTATTTTTATATGTATTTTAGCAATTTTGTTAAATTGTTTTGCAGCATCAGAAAGTGCCCTGGCAAAATTAAGAGTATATACCGTTTGCGTAACGTCTAATCGTACAATATCCGCTGCAATGTTAATTGTTGGTTCGGATAGAATGAGTATTGGCGACTTAATTCCAGCTTCTCGCAGGGCAATAGCTTCACTTACCCAGGCAACGCCTAAGTAATCAATCCCGTTTGCCACTGCGACATCAGAAATTTCGTTAGCTCCGTGACCATAAGCGTCAGCCTTTACAACTGCCATAAGCTTTGTTTCTGCCGGAATTATTGTACGGAATCTATTAATATTTTCTGCATATTTTGTTAAATTAATTTCAACATAAGCACGTTTCAATGTTTATAGCACCTTGAGTGATTTTTTTGATGAATGTGATGGCTAATTATTGAATATCATCAGTTAATGTTCTGTCCCGCGAAGCACATCATTCAGAACTATTACGATAAATATTACTACGACACTTATTAAATAACAAGGCTAGGGATACTGGCGACCAGGGCTATCGCATACTTAATATTTGTCACCCATGATAGTGCTCGAAAAAATTGTACTAATGAGTGGAATTATTTATTTATTACTTATGTTTGCCCTTTCAAGGACATATCAAATTTTTTAGAGATTAGTAAACTGACAGATCCTGTCAGGGTGTTGGGAGTATTATGGAAACAAAGAAAGCCAAACGTTACTAACGAAATTAAAACGGCTTTAAAAGAGGAGAAAATAAATGAATGAAGTAATAACAATGACACCTAATACCTCAAAAGATCTTTTTGTGCTTGCAAATAAGGTAAAGAGAGGCATCCCTGTCTATCTCGATCTAAGACGTATGAGCGATAATCAAAAAGAAAGAATTTTGGATTTTTTTGCTGGTATTAACTGTGGACTAGGCGGATATATGAAAGAGATAAGAACGGATTTTTACTATATCAATAAAAAATTATTCTCGTTAGATCTTTTTTTAATGTCATTTCAAAGGATGTTTCGTTAAGCTCAGGTAGTGAATAAAAAGAGACTATTTCCAGGTTCCACTTGCAACCCGGCGAATATCGAGATAGCTAAAAATATTCTTTTTGTTTGTTGTCTGAAGTCTGTCTATAGCAAACCTCGAATTTGATAAGTCTTTTTGCTTGTCAAATATGCTTACAGCATTAGTATATCCTGCTTGTTGAACACAATCTTTAACTTTATTGTTATACTTTCCATAAGGATAAGAAAAGTATTTGACTTCACTGGTCAGCATTTTTTCAAGACATTTTTTGCTATCAATAATCTCTTCTGCCAGCTCCTCAGCGGTTAGTGTTGTCAAATCGCAATGAGAAGCAGAGTTGACACCTATCTCCATCCCCCATTGATACATTTCAAAGATATCTTCAAAACTGAGCAGGCTTTTTTTTGAATAACCCCAGGAAGATAAGACTCCGATATGGTTTGTAGGTATAAAGAATACTCCGGTATAGTTGTAGCGTTGAAGTAATGGAAATACATATTGGTAGTGCCCTAAATACCCTCCGTCAAAGGTAAGAACTATTTTTCGAGGAGTATATTCATCAAGGCTCTCGCTTAAATGTTCTAATGTCAAAGTCTCGAATCCTTTATTATGAAGATATTTAAGTTGGTATTCAAGGAGATCGAGAGTTGTTGTTTCTTTATCTTTGGCTGTTTTAGCGATATCTTGGTAACGAATAATCGGTATATGTTTTATCAAATTAGCTCCTTAATCAAGGAATTGATTTACTTAATATTATGGAAGATACATTATGAATTGTAAACTATGAAGTTAAGAGTCTAAGAGATAACTATATAATTTCTCAGTTTTTTCTGCAGCACATTTCCATGTGAAAACATTTTCCATTCGTTTTCTCGCTGCCTTTCCCATCATTTCCATCACCTCACGATTGGTTAAGAAGTAAGTGATTTTCTCTTTTAGTTCTTGATAATTTTCGGCAGTTTTCATCAGGATTCCGGTTTTTCCATCCTCAACAATTTCTGGTATTCCGCCCCGTGTTGATGCTACTATCGGCAATCCTACTGCCGAGGCTTCATAGCAAGTGTTTGGCGAAGGGTCTTGAAAAATAGACGGTGCAACGAAAAGATCTGCCACGTGGTAATAGGACTCTATTTCATTACGATTGATAAATCCCGTGAAAATTACGTTATTTTTTATCGAGAGTGATAATTCCTTTAAATAGGTAGAATAAGTGTCTTCTTTATTTTCGCCAAACCAGGAACTGCCAATAATCAACAACTTCAAATCCGGATACTGAGGAACGAGCTCCTTCATGGCTAAGAGTATTGTGTGAACTCCTTTAGAGTGAGTCAATCTCCCAACAAAGATCATAGTAGTATCGGTTGCTTTTAGTCCTAATTTCTGCAATAGATCTTTGTTTTTTTGTTGAGGTGAAAGATGAAATTTTTCGAGAGTTATTCCGTTATGGATATCAAAACATTTATTCTGGTATTCTGGGAACCGGTTAATTACTTCAAGGGATGAGGTATAATGGCTCACACCAACAAAAGCGTCGATCATATCGAGATATTTCTTTACTGATTTATCCTTCATATTGCAGAAATAGTGGTTATGGTGATGTAAAATAATTTTCGGTTTAAAAGTTAGAAGCTTTTTATAATATGGCAGTAACCATAATCGACTTCTGATATGGATGATATCAGGTTTTAATTCATTCAGTTTTTTTGCAGTGGCAAAAGCATATGGAAAATGGAAGTTAAAAGATAAATGTCGTAGCCGGAGAAGCGCTTTTTTTCGATCAGAGAGGTAAAAACGATGAATATGATGCTGCCCTTCCTTCTCGTATGATGACAGCTTATCGATTTCCGGTTCATATATCGAGAGTACGTGTACTTCGAATTTTTTCAAATGTGGCAGGATTTCCCATATGCCATTTTCTATTCCGCCTCCCCTGATTGGCGGAACTGGTAATGCATCCGGTGCGATAATTGCTACTTTTTTCATTATTACTCCAATAATTCCAGATAAATTTGCTCTGTAGTTGCGGCAGTTTTCTCCCATGTGAAATTGTTTTCAATCCTTGTCCTGGCTGAACGCCCTATTCTCTCTCGCAATTGCCTATCCGAAACTAACATCTGCATTAAAGGTAGTATTTCGTCTGGAAATTCAGGATGTTCAACCATATAACCTGCATCACCCACAAGTTCCGGTATACCTCCCCGCGTACTCGAAATAACCGGAAGCCCTGACGCCATAGCTTCAGCAATAACAAGTCCGAAAGTTTCTGTTACGATAGACGGCGCACAAAAAATGTCTGCCATTTGGTATAGGTCCTGTATCTTATTTCTTCCGGTAAAGCCGTTGTATATAATGGCAGGTTTATTGGCTATCTCTTTTTTGAAGCTATCAAAAAACACCTTCTGTTCTTTGTCCGGTTTGTCGCTTCCACCGGAAGGACTGCCGATCATCATTAGTTTAACATTTTTATTTATCTTTTCCAGTTCATTGAAAGCTTTAATAACGGAGAGTACTCCCTTATTTTCCCTGATCTGTCCTACATAGAGCAATAATAGTTCATGATCATCTATTCCAAAGGAAGCTCTATGCTTCTTTCTTTCTGACCCATTGAGCCAGTACGGCGTAAAATGTTCAGGATTTATCCCATTATAGATAACCCTGCATTTTTTTTCATAAACCGGATATGGACTTAGTACTTCACGATTAACTACATAACCAGATACCCCGGTAAACATATCGATACTGTTCATTATCGACTTTATTTCCCAGGATTTCATCGATCTGCTGAATGGGCAGGTGTGATGTTGCAAAATGATTTTAGGGTTATATTTCAAAAATCTTTTCAGGGGCCTCACGAACCATGGGTTGACACGGATATGGATTATCTCCGGTTGGATTTCATTGAGATATTGCGCAATCTGGTAACAATAATGTACGTATTCCTTAAGGCTCCATATATCGAATACGGAACTCCTCATACTTTCTTTGGTAACCGTTATATGTATGAACTGTGCATTCCCAATGATGTGCTTTTCCGGGAGCTCTTTATCCGCAACGGAGAAGACATAAGGCTTAAATTGTTTGAAGTGATTGACGACTTCCGCGATCCCGATTTGTACTCCCCCACCCCGTACCGGCGGTACGGGTCTCGTATATGGAGCTATAATGGCTGTTTTTTTCATTATTTTTTTCATATTGTTTGATTTCGTTTTCGAAAAAAGTCATTTTTCTCTTGATTATTATTATTTTCTTAAAATCTCTTCAGTGATGTAATAATAATCATTCATTGTTTTGCTGTCCATCTTGTGTTTAATTTTCTCAAACAATTTGTTTTTAGAACAAAGTAATTTGATGAAATATTTTTCTTTAATGTCATTTTTTGTGAGAAGATGAAAGTTGTTTTTATTTGTATATAAGTTCAAATTGTATTTTTGCGCCAAATAGTTCAATGTTTTAATTGAATAAAACGAAATATGTTGCCCATGATCTAAGCCGTAATACCACCAGTTGTCAGGTTGTGGTATGGGGCTTGGTAGTAATTCCGTCGAAAAAAAGACGCTGTCGGAAATCGCCAGCATAGTCTCAATTTCTTTAATCGGCTCATCAAAATGCTCAAAACTTTCAAATGTAGTAATCAACTCGATATTGGAATGTGTTTCGTTGAATTCGAATCCTCTTCCAAAAAGATTTTTTGAATATTTGTCGCTCCAATAGAAATCGAAGCCTATATCACGCATCAGCCTTGTGAGTATTCCATAACCACCGGCATACTCCAAAAACTTTTTATTTTTGTCAAAAAAATGATATATTAAAATTGCAGTTTTCTCTCTGTAATAAAAATTTCTTTCAAAAATGCCAGTGTCTGATTTGTTGATGGCTTCATTATAGGATTCTTCTAACCAGTACGGTTCTTCTGTTTGCAGAAAATTACAAAAAGGGCAAAAAAAATAAGATACGTTATGTTTGTTCAACAAAATTGATGAAAATATATAAGTAGATTCATTATAGCAAATTTTACATTTCATTTTTCACCCTAATTGTCTTATTTCATTGTATCTCATATACTATAATTGAATAAAAAAAAAATCACAAGTGAACAAATGAAGATACTATACGATCATCAAATTTTTAATATACAGCAATATGGAGGGATCTCCAGATATTTTTCCGAGATTATCAATACGTTTCACCTAGGCACTTCCAAATATAATGTGACCGTCGATTTTTCTCTTCGTTACTCTGACAATCATTATTTGACCAACGCTTCCTTTTCCACACACAAACAATTTATGAAGAACAGGTTTTTTAAAGGACTGAGACGCCACTTTAATAAAAAAAGGTCCCAGGTTAATATAGCGCATAGTGTTAATGCCCTTAGATCTGGGCAATTTGATATTTTCCACCCAACTTATTACGATACGTACTTTTTGGAGCATATTGGCAATAAACCTTTTGTCCTTACTATTTATGATATGATCCATGAATTATTCCCGGGATCTAATCATGCCTCGGACAAATCTATAGAAAGAAAAAAAGAATTAGCCCGGAAAGCAGCAAAGATTATCGCGATCTCTGAAAATACGAAAATAGACATTATGAAGTTTTATAACATAGGTTCTGATAAGATCTCAACGGTTTATCTTGGTCCTCCAACATTAAGCGAAAGTGATTTGAATAAGCATGTTGCGACAACTCCTGAACGATTTATATTGTTTGTGGGCAATAGAGGCGGCTATAAAAACTTCGACACCTTTATTTCTGCGATTACCCCACTATTATCGGAGGACAAAAATCTTTATTTGATCTGTGCCGGAGGTGGTTCTTTTTCCTCTGCAGAATTAGAAGTCTTCGAAAAATTACGGGTGAAAGATAAAACAATTCAATTACCTGTAAATGATGATACTTTAGCGTGTTTATATTCGCGAGCATTAGCGTTCGTATTCCCTTCGCTTTACGAAGGATTCGGACTTCCTATACTCGAAGCGTTTACTTACGGGTGCCCTGTTCTATTGAGTAACAGCAGTTCGTTTCCTGAGGTTGCAGGGAAAGCCGGTATATATTTTGAGCCGACAGAAAAAGATTCCATTCGAAGTGAAGTTGGGAAAATACTCTATGATAAAGATATCTTAAATGATTATAAATTAAAAGGGTATGAACAATTGGCGAAGTTTTCATGGGATAAGACTGCAGAATCAACAAACCAGGTATATGCGAGTATCCTTACGTAACCTTTGTTAACTTCTTTTTTAATCAGGTACTCTTAAATAATACTAATGATACCTAACTATATTAGTAAACAATTAAAACAATATTATACCGGTATAATATTTGTTAAGGCAGCTCTAATCTGTTCTCTATAGTTATTCATCGAATATTTATCACGAACTATTTGCTGAATTCTACTGGATTCATGCCTTATCCATTCACTACTTTTTCTTGCAAATGCTGTTAGAGTTTTATCTATACAATCAATAGAACAATTTTCAAATATATATACGTCCCCTTCGTCTAATCCGCACTCTCTACTTACAATAGGAATTAGCCCGGATGACATCCCTGTCAGTATACTGCCAGCCATTCCTTCCGAACAGGACGGCATAACCACATAGCTGCATTTATCTGCAATTTGCTGATACTGTTTACTATTAATATCTACAAAGCCTATAGGGAAAATGTTTTTGTTTTTGTACAAATATCTTTTATATGCACGGTAAAAATCCCCTTCACTTTCAAAGTTGCTGCAAACATAAAGATTGATATTTTTATTCTTGGAAAAAACTTCTAACAGTAGATCAAGCCCTTTGTGGATTTGACCAAAACTAGCGAAATACAAGAAGTTGTTGGTTTGCTTCTTAGAAAAGTCAGGTTGAGGGAAATTAATGTATCCTGTATTTCTTATTAAAAAAAATCTATTCGCAGCATATTCGTTAAAAGTACTGCGGGTATGCTCGTTACCTATTAGAAAGAATGAATCAAAAGTATCAAGAACATCTTTCCTGAAGAGATTAACTATTCGTCTTTGTTTTAAGGTTGCTCCGGTCCTACTATTTGCTGCCTGCACCCGCAGTAACTCTGCTTTGATAGAAAAATCCGGATTAGATCCGGTTATATAGGCAATTTTTTTGCAGTCAGGACTCATTTTATGCTCATAGATAGGTGCGATTCCAGGATGTATATCGATGATGAGGTCGTACGTTCGGTTTAATTGTAGCTTATTATTGAAATCTACAAGATCTACATTATATTTGTAATTGCCAACAATTTTTACTAATTCTTTTACTTGTAGCATGTTTTGGTGGGTTTTGTTCGGATTATCAGGAAGAAATGGTGCTGTCATGTATAGAATCAATGCATTTTTGCTAAAGTAAGTTCCATTTATATTTTCAAGCAACTCTATCTTTTGTTTTTTCTTCTTTTTATTAAAACCACGAAAAAGTTTATCAAATATAAGCATTTCCTCACCTTAGCATGCAAACAGTTGAAAACGGTAAAAGCGGATATGTTTTAAAAAGCTACAAATGTCTGCAGCATTTTTTTCAGCAGCTCAATATTTATAGTGATATTTTCTCGTCCTTTCCCCGGACAGACAAATCTGGGAGGTTCTTCTCCTTCACCAAGCACATACGCGTAGTCTAAATCGAGTAAATCGGATAAATAATAAAAACATAAATTTAAATAATTAGGAGAGAACAGCTCTATGACTTTGCATTCCGGCTTACAGAAAACGAGATTAGATAATCCCGCACCATGAGCAGCTAATACAACTCCGGCATGCGCAAAATACCGTATCTGTTCTAGAATGGGCATATCCTCAAGAACAATTGTCTTGAATCCTATCGGTTTAATTATGTTCAGCATTTCATTTTCATTGGAAATCTGTCGAACATTGTTCTTTTTGTTTCTCGAAATATAAATTTTCTCCGGATAATTTTTTTTTTGCTTTAAATCAGTTTTATCTAATAAATTTCTTCGTAAAAAATCACAAGACCACTTCGGCATAAACCCAGATAATCCCGGATATGAAGGTACGAGTAGCGAAGAAGCCTGCCCATAAAAACTTTTATCGGCATAAATAAGCTTGCTTTTTGGTATGCCGATTACTTTCAATGTATCGAGTTGAAACTTATTAGTGCATTTGTTGGCAACAAACTTATCAATACTATTGAAAGGGACCCCAGCCTTGGATATCAAGTCAAGCCGGGGTAATACGTCAAACATCCAGTGAAAATAATTTTTACCGGCATCACAGGCGATAACTGCAACGTTGCCATCTATCCTAGTAGGACTGGGAATCGAGTTAAGAGTTAGATATGTGTGGTGAGCTGTTGTTTTACCCATCTCAACAGCTAGGTCTCCAATGATTTTATTGTCAGGCGTAATAACAGAACCTGTCTCCCCAAAGATTTTGCCATTTTTTATCATGGTAAAAAAAGCATCCGGAGTTACAAATTCCCGGTCACGCTCGAATTTCCAGTGTAACTCTCCTAAAGTAAACGGACGTTTTCTCTTAATTTTATGCGATGGGTAAATGAGTTTGTAATCTATTGTGCCATCTGCTTTGATATAGTCTATTATTGTATTGTGATATCCTCTATGAGGGATGTCCTCATTTTTATTAAAAAACCTTTTATTCAAAAAAAAATGAATAGAGCTTCTCACACAATATCCCCCTATCATTAATGGCGCGCCTATCATAGCATATTATTAGGATTTGTGAATATACTTATTTGATTGCCATTGTTTGAAATGGAAATTGATAATATTTTTCAGGAATAGACTAAAAAGAATATACTTGGGTTATTTCTGGCTAGGCATTTAAGGAGCTTATTGCTCTTTTAAACTTTTTCTTAAAAGTTGGTTTTTTCAAGCCGTAATGATTAATATAGGTATAGTTGTCAGCTTCTTTGTTAGGCAAAGTAAACATCGGATGTATAATCTTTTCTGAAAGCTCATATTTATTCATATTTGATAATTCGCTGTTACTGTTGGTTACATGAGTCGCATCTGCCCCAAATCCAATATTGCTGATAAGGTTTATATTAGGCATTATCGATAGGCCATTATTCATTAGAAGAGTATAGCCCCATTGGTAATCCCATGTATTAATTTTATTGCTTGAAACCGCGCTAAGGCAATTGATCCAGTATTCTTTAATTTCAGGTTCGGAATAAACATTGCTTATTTGGTTACTGGCAAGAAAATCCGGGAATGTTTTTAAATTTGCATCGTAAAGATGCCAAGCCCTTCTCCATGTTGCCCATCCCCAAATATGAGCTATTCTGGAGAAATAATAGGTAGCATTTCCTCGTTGTACTCCATTTTGGAAGTTATCACCGGATATCATCATAACCCGTTTATCGTGCCTGTAATGTTCTAGTAATTGGTTGCAAAACATAAAAAAAGATTGGCTGGGAACACAATCATCTTCTAATATTATTCCTTCCTCTACATTCTCAAAAAACCAATCAATTGCAGAGCTTACAGCACGTTTACAACCGATATTATCCTTCCTGAATAATGTATATACATCGCAATCCCAATCAACTTGTTTTATTATATCCCTCGTCATTTGACATTTTTCATTTTCTTCTTTGTCAGCCCGGGGACCATCTGCGGCTATAAATAGTCTTTCGGGTTTAACCTTTTTTATTTCATCAAAAACCACTTGAGTTGTATCCGGTCGATTAAATATTATAAATAGTATTGGTGTTTTAAAAATCATACTGCCCCTGATTTGCTCTGATTTTCTAAGAACTACTGTTCTTTTTTTGATCACTACTTCTTTTCAATGACTTAATAAAACTGGAAGTATAATTGCAACTATCCCATGTTGTTTTCGAAATATTCAATAACTTTCTTAAGTCCCATTTCCAAAGGTACTTTTGGCTCCCAATCTAATTTTGTTTTTGCGAGTGTAATATCTGGCTGTCTTTGCTTGGGATCATCAGCAGGAAGCTTTTCATATATTATTTTAGATTTGCTGCCGGTTAATTCGATAATTTTTTTTGCAAACTCGACTATTGGGGTTTCTACAGGATTACCTAAGTTAACAGGACCTATATATCCCTTTTCTGAGTTCATCATTTTTATCATTCCGTCAACGAGGTCATCTACATAACAAAAAGATCTGGTTTGTGAACCATCACCATAAACTGTTATATTATTGCCTTTTAGTGCCTGGACAATAAAATTGCTAACTACCCTGCCGTCGTTTTCTGCCATTCGCGGGCCATAGGTATTAAATATGCGGATAATTTTTATACTAACGTTGTTCTGCCTGTGATAGTCCATCATCAGGGTTTCGGCTACTCTTTTTCCTTCATCATAACAACTTCTGATGCCGATCGGGTTAACATTCCCCCAATAGGTTTCTTTTTGCGGGTGCTCGGTGGGATCTCCGTAAACTTCAGAAGTAGAAGCTTGTAGTATTGTTGCCTTTAATCTTTTCGCTAGTCCCAGCATGTTAGTCGTCCCAATAACGTTAGTTTTAATTGTCTTAACTGGGTTATATTGATAATGCACCGGGGATGCTGGGCACGCTAGATTGTATATTTGGTCTACCTCTACCAGAATCGGTTCGATAATATCGTGACGTATAAGCTCAAATCGTTTATTATCCATTAAATTGAAAATATTTTCTTTTGATCCGGTAAAGAAATTGTCGACACAAACAACTTCATTCCCTTCCGTTAACAACCGCTCGCACAAATGTGAGCCGATGAATCCCGCTCCTCCGGTTACAAGTATCCTTTTCCTTATCATATTATTTCCCGTCCTTTTATTTGTTTAGTTATATCATCTCGTATAAGCTATTAGAACTGTTTCCGTTGTAGGATGAAAAGCGTATAATCTAGTGACCACAAAATGTTATGGCACCATAATGTTATTAAATATAAAAAGGCTTTAAATAATATAACACAGATATTTGCATAAGAAAACCTGGACAAGGTTTGTCGAAACGGTGTCTTTATCCCCGGATAATTCTGTTAAATGTATATATGCCAATTTATCTTAATAATTAAACCGGTTGCAAGAATTATCGAAGTAGCGTTTATTCAACACATAGAACTAATCATGGAACTGTAGTAAAATGTTAGAATTAATAATTTTGATATCAAAAGAAATTTAAACAATGTTGAAAATATCTATTGTTACTATAACCAAAAACTCCGAAAGATTTCTCCGTAGTACAATTCAGAGCGTTATTATGCAAAAAGGCATCAATGAACAATATCAGCTTGAGCATATTTTTGTCTACGCTCCTTCTGAAGATGATACTCTCAATATCATTCTTGAGTATCAGAATGATTACCCGGGGAGGATCAAGCTAATTCATGAAAAAGAAGCAATAGGGATATCCCATGCTATGAACTTAGGTATCGAGGCAGCAACCGGAGACATAATCAATCACCTTCATAGTGATGATTCATATCAGCATGATCATGTCTTATTAACAGTTACAAACGCCTTTGAGACCAACCCTGAATTCTACTGGCTCTACAGCGGGTACCGGCTAATTGATCATAATAATGTATTCCAAAAATTCCAATTATGCGAGATTTTCTATTACCCTGAATTGTTTAATAGATCGGTTGTGCCCCATCCGACGGTATTCATAAAAAAATCGTTATTCGAAAAATATGGATCATTTGATATTTCATATAAGTGTGCAATGGACTATGATCTCTGGTTCAGGATCGGAAACGATAATCAACCGATTATAATTAACGACTATCTGGTCAACATAAGAAATGGTATCTATAGTACCAGCAATGTTCTGTCAGAACTTACAGGAGACGAAGCACAAAGCTTACGACAGAAGTATGTCAGTGTAATCAATAAAGAAATTGATGCGATTAAGGATGTGCAAAACTTTGGATTTAATAAAAAATATTTTTCCGATGTTTTTTACAGAATGGCTCAGATATATAATAAAAAACAAATTAATGATAAAAAACGTGCATTAAAGTGCCTATCGCTATCCATAAGATTAAATCCTTATGTCATGAAACGGTATATATATTATTTATTTATTTATTTTAGTAACAATTATCAATGGTGATATTCGACCAGAGTAACTTAAGGAGTGCTTCATGAAAACAACTGGTATTGTACTTGTTCAGAACGAAGAAGAATTCATCGGAAAATGTCTGAATGGTATCTATGATGCGCTGGATGAAATTGTTGTCATTTCTGATACAAAATATAGTTTTACCGGTGAAATTATCACTCCCGATAATACCGTTAATGTCATCAATAATTTCCCTGATCCCAAGAACAAAATCGTGAAGATATTCGGCGAGTTCTATGACCCTAACCTTGCGCCGCTATATAATGATAGAAAGCAAAGGGAAATTGCCAGGAACTCCAGCCGGATTAATCCTGATATCTTTTTTGTTGCTGATTCTGATGAGATTTGGAAGCCTGAAATATTAAAAAATGTTATTAAATATATTTCCGATCATTTTGATGAAGGCAATTATTTTCGAGCAAAAGCAGTTCTGTTGTTCAGAAAACTATACAATGGAGAAACATTGGCAGTAGCCTTAAAAAATCGTAACAAATTTTATTTCCAAAACATATCAATCGCATACAAACCTGAATTAAAACCAAAATTTTCTCGATTAGTGGAGGGGAACATTAAAGAAGTCCATGTCCCATTATCAATTGGTTTGCTGGAACATCATAGTTTTATTAAAGATGAAACACGAATGTACGAGAAATTGATGCATTGGGGCCATGCACATGATAAAACCGAAGAATACTTCGAAAAATGGTTTAAAGAAAAATGGTTATGCGCTGATCTGAACAGCAAAAATGTCGGGCTCCATAATCCAAGCATGAAGCCTCGATTAAGAAAATATGAACCGGCTATGCTTGAAGCTATTATGAGCACAAACAATAATCTCAAAATCGAGAATGAAATCACCGGTTTTTTCAGGAAACATGATAAGAAAAAGCGTTTCTTCTTGTTTTAAGCAGCCGAATTTCAACTATTTGGTAGAGACCGCTTCCGTTGCTACCTGATATAAAGATACAGTATCTATAGAAGAATCTTCTGCTGTCAGATTCTGGTTATCAGAAAATTTCACGAATAATGATGGACACTGTTCTTTCCAGAATTCCAGGTCAAACACCTGCCATGCATGACATCCGAATGGAAGTTTGTTCTTATTGATTTTATAGAGAAATCTGGGACTTTTTTCGAAAGAAAACCTAAGTGCAACTTTAGGTTTTGCAATATTAAACTGTTTATAAAACATGGGAACATAACGGACAAAGAAAATATCTTCGTTAGTGTTTTTATATTTTTTCCTGAATTCATACATTTTACTGGTTTTTAAGTAGACCCACGTTAATCCTAAAAATATGGTTTTTTTTAATAACTCATAAAATGATGCGTGGGGGGTCAGTTTTATTTGATTAATCTTATAAATCAAATTTAATATTTTATTTCTTTTACTTAAGTAACATTCAATCGCTGCAATTATGTCATCTACTTTTCGTAAAGAAAAGCCTCCGTTACCGGCTACTCCAGTAAATTTGTTTCCACGCAACCAGGGAGCTCCAATGTAACTGTATCCCTGATCACACCAGTAACTAAGTTCATCAGAGAACACAAGGCAATCAAGCTGATATATAAGCACATACTCATAATTAATGAATTTTTTGTAAAAAGATTTTTGGTACATCAATCTGTTATAGGCTTCAACATCTTTAAAAAAAACAGCTGGAAGTCTTAAAAAAGTGATATTGAGATCTTTATCGTTTAAAAACTGTTGGTAATAAGTTAAATCAAGGTTTTCCGGACATACAAAAACCAACGGCCAGTTTTTGAGCACATGTACTAATTGGATGAAAGAAATAACCTCGTTATCGCTCAAGGTTTCTTTGTATAGAGGCGTCACGACAACTGCTTTGCTTTTGTTGTTCATGGGGGGCTCCTTATGATTTTAAGATTTAATAAGCTGCCTTATATTAAGCCAAGACAATCGCGGACACAATACTCAAAATCCTGATACGGAGAATCTATTCCAAATGTCTTGGTATTCACCGTATTATATACAAAGTGGCGCTTTTCAAGGCTGTACTTTTGCCATGGGGACATATTGAGGAGCTGAGGGAAATATTTAGTAATTCCGTCGGTGATATCCAGCTTGAAGCTTCGGTTAACCCCTTTTACCTTGCTTAGTGTCTCAATTATATAGTCTGCTGAAATAATATCATTTCCCAATACCAGGTTGTTGTCATGGTTATCATTTTCAAGAAGATAATTAATAACTAAGGCAATGTCTTGTCCGTGAATGTGATGGAATTGGGAATCAGCAGTAAAGTAGCGTAGTAGTTTTATATATTTTGCTGCTGTTTTAAGGCCTGAGTTAATATGTGATATTGAATGCCCATAACCACCGCCCATAACTAGCGTCGGGAAGAGCGTTGTAATTTTGGAAGCTATGGGTAATGACTTCATCTGTTGGTAGAGCTTATATTTTGTTTCGATATATCCGGTTGCTTGCTCCACAACAGATTGTGAAATAAGTTCGTTATTATCAGTTAGAATACTGGCAGTAGAGAAATTGATGATTTTGCGGCATCGTTGTGGATTGAGCAATGAAAAAAACTCCATGGTTTTTTCAAAATTAATGTCCCAGCATGCCCGCCCGCCCCAAACGGTGGCAATATGAATAACATAATCCATTTCCTGGAGTAAATCTTTGAATTCCGAAATGGAATAAAGACTGGAATGAATAGGAACTACGTTCTCTTTTTGTGCCTCGTTGATTCGCAGTTTGCCGGGAGTTTTTGCGAGCAGGTGGAGCTTGTAGCTGCTGTTTTTAATGAGCTCGTCAAAAACGTAAGAGCCTACACATCCGGTACTTCCTGTTATAAATATATTTATTTTGCTCATGGTAATAATATAGTTGTTATATCAAAAATAGTTGTGCAAAAATGCTGCTTTATAGATTATCATAATAACGAATGATCGTCCATTAATTAGAATAAATAATGAATTTATTATTCGGTTGCACTGGATATCATGACAAAGATTACCGTTTCAAATTGCCATCATATCAGAACAAGAAAAAGCGTTTCTTCTTGGCTTGAGCAACGGGAACTTTCTCATTTTTTAAAATATAATCAAATTGTTTCAGGACATTTTTAGGGTTGATAAATTTATTTAAGGTATTGTTTTTGTAAAAAGGTTGTTTTACATATTCTATATAATGGTCGTCATTTTTGTCTAATTCAATCACCTTTTCAATCAACGCTTCCATACTTTCAAACTCATGGTAATTCAAAAAGCTTTTGGTATTAAAATCTCTATCGACAAGTTCATTTCCCCAATAGATCGGCAGACTGTTAACTTGCATAGGCTGAAATATTTTTTCGGTAGTATACCCGGGATATGAGGCATTTTCAAACGCAATTGTAAATTTGTAATCTTTGATGAAGGCAAGTTTTTCTTTTACTGGACCTCCGATGTTATTGAGGAATTTGCCTCCTGAATCTACTCTTTTGTATTTTGACAAAGCATGAAAAAAATCAGTACGTTTTTTTGCAGAATCTCTCCCATTTGAAAAGACGAAATTGCAGAATTTTGTTTTCTCTTTTAATACATCTTCAGCATTGAAAGAAGCTGGTTTAATGAGTTTTGTAGGCTCATCATACATGACATAAAGAGGCAATCTGTAATGGTCCGGGTTGTCGATGTAATCAAAAGTAAAAGCGTAATCACATTCATTGAAGTCAGGCCTGCGGTTCTCTCCGGTGTAATATATTTTTAGACATTTATATTTTTTGTGGGTATTGGTAAATGCGGAATAAAACAGAAAATCCGGTGATTCTGATATTTCGACATCATAGACCTGGCGCAGTAGATTATAAAAATAATTATCAGTTTTAATAAAGTCAGGCCAGAAATCTGCAAAATTTATTTTTATCTTTTTTTTCACTATTGCTAACCTGGTATGCTTTGTTAATTTAGCCTTAAGCTAATTATCCTATTAAGCTTTGCTTTTTTCAATGTAGCTTTGGTACGCTTTCAGTATCCCGTCTTTAAGCGCTGTTTTATGTTTCCAGCCTAGTCCATGAACCTTGTTGACATCGAGCTGTTTACGAGGTGTTCCATCAGGTTTCGTGGTATCATAAACAAGTTCTCCTTGAAATCCTACAATGGTTTTTATGGTTGACGCAAGTTCTGCGATCGTAATATCTTCTCCTGTACCGATATTCACAATGTCATCGCCTTCATAAGAGTTCATTAAATAAACACAAGCATCGGCAAGATCATCGACATAAAGGAATTCACGGCGTGGGCTGCCAGTACCCCAGACGCATACGGTTGCTGAACTATTAACCTTCGCTTCATGAAATTTTCTAATAAGGGCCGGAAGAACATGAGAATTCTGAAGGTCGTAGTTATCATTTGGCCCATAAAGGTTCGTCGGCATGACACTGATAAACTTCGTTCCGTATTGCTTGTTGTAAGACTGACACATTTTAATTCCGGTAATCTTGGCAATTGCATAAGGCTCATTCGTCGGTTCTAATTCCCCGGTAAGCAAATATTCTTCTTTTATCGGTTGAGATGACAATTTGGGATAAATACAAGAGCTTCCCAGAAATAGTAATTTTTTTACCTTATTTTTATAGCTATGGTGTATAACGTTCGATTCTATCATGAGATTATCATAGATAAATTCTGCGGTATAGGTATTGTTAGCATGAATGCCTCCAACTTTTGCAGCAGCTAAAAAGACATATTCGGGCTTCTCCTGCTCGAAGAAATTCCGGACGGCTGCTTGTTCTCGCAGATCAAGTTCTCGTCCCGTTCTGTAAACAATATTCTTATAGCCATCATTAGATAGCTTTCTCATTAATGCAGATCCAACGAGACCATTGTGTCCTGCTACGTATATTTTTGAGTTTTTATTCATGCTTATTCCTTTTTAATTAATTACAATATAATAAACCTGGTCTCAGTATAAAGAGTTAGTGATATTATAAATTAATGCCAACGGCTTTACAGTCCGCTTTTACCATAATCTCAACGAGATCGTCAAATTTTACAGTTGGTTCCCAACCAAGTTTTGCTTTAGCTTTTGCAGGATTACCCAGCAACTGTTCAACTTCTGCCGGACGGAAATAACGAGGATCTATTTCGACTATAACTTTACCGGTTTTTTTGTTAATCCCGACTTCTTCCCTGGCGTGGCCTTTCCATTCAATATCTATTCCTGCAACCTTAAATGAACGCTCGATGAACTCTTTTACGGTATGCATCTCTCCGGTAGCAAGAACATAATCACCCGGTTCATCTTGTTGCATAATTCGCCACATACCTTCGACAAAATCAGGAGCAAAACCCCAATCTCTTTTTGCGTCGAGATTTCCCATGAAAAGCTTTTCTTTTTTTCCGGCTAAAATGTCCGCTACGGCAAGTGTAATTTTTCTGGTTACGAAAGTTTCGCCGCGACGAGGTGACTCATGGTTAAACAGGATACCATTTGAGGCATGCAGGTTATACGCCTCTCGATAGTTCACAACAATCCAATATGCATAAAGCTTAGCGACCGCATAAGGTGACCGTGGGTAGAAGGGAGTGGTCTCTGATTGAGGAACTTCTTGTACTTTTCCATATAATTCAGACGTTGAAGCCTGATAAAATCTTGTCTTAATTCCAGTCTCTTTGATAGCATCAAGAAACCTGAGAGTGCCTACTGCATCGACTTCAGCAGTATACTCAGGGACTTGAAATGACACCTGTACGTGGGACTGAGCCGCTAAGTTATAGATCTCGTCAGGATGGACTTTCTCAAGGATTCGATTGAGGTTGCTTGAGTCAGTAAGGTCTCCGTAATGAAGATGCATTTTTATATCTTGGTTATGAGGGTCCTGATACAGGTGGTCAATTCTTCCCGTGTTAAACTGGCTACTGCGTCTGATAATTCCGTGAACCTCGTAACCTTTGTCAATGAGAATCTCGGTAAGATACGAACCGTCTTGTCCTGTTATCCCTGTGATTAATGCTTTTTTCATCTTTTACTCCTTATTGTAAAATAATTTTATAAGAAATCCTAAATATTATAAAACAAAAATATATTTTGGTAAAATACTTAATTGCCTACCCTTCTATCAAATCTACGAAATTTGTTTAATCTTTTGTTTTCGACAATAGTTAAAATTTTATTTAACTGCTGCGCGGAATCTTTCCAGGAAAAGTTATTCTCTACTCTTTCTCTTCCTTTTCTGCCCATGCTGGTTCTCATTTTATGATCATTTAATAGCGTTGTCAGCGAATCGGCAAGACAAATCGCATCTTCAGGATTCTCAACCAGAAGTCCGGTTTTCCGGTCTTCCACGATTTCAGGAATTCCACCTCTTTTTGAGCTTACTACCGGCAGCCCCGTCGCCATTGCCTCAACGAGGATGAGCCCAAAAGGTTCGTCCCATACCGAGGGAGCACAGAAAATATCCGCCATCAAATAGATATCCGGCATTTCACTATGCGGGATAAATCCTAATATTTTTATTTTATCTCCCAATTGTTTTGCTTTTTTAAATACTTTTTTACTAAATGAGTCAGTTGCGTTAGTATTCTGAGCTGATCCTCCTGCTATGAGGAGCACTGTATCGGAATGGTCATTTATGAGTTTTTCCATCGCATCGACAAGGACATGAATGCCCTTTCTTTCTCGAATTGCTCCGGCAAATAAGATTACTGTTTTGTTTTCCAGGCCATGTTCTTTTCGTAATTGCCGGCGTTTGTTTTCTGATTCCCAATATGGACGGAAAATCATGCTGTCAACTGCGTTATTAATGACACACGCTTTACCGGCATACTTAGAGTATTTCTCTGTAATATCATAATTCTTGCTATATTCACTCAGTTCAATAATAAGATCGGTTTCATCCAGTATTCTCCGGGCTTTGCGCTCAGAAAACATATCTCGTATATTATGATTATGTTCATGGAGAATAATTTTGACTGCGTTACCAAGGTGTTTACGGAGTAACTGGACATAGTCAGGTCTGTTGTGGACGATGAGAATATCCGGCATTAGCTTCTTGATGACAAAAGCCGATGTTAATAGGTACTCGTAATATGACGCGTTAAAAGAAAGTTTGTTGACGTAATGGTAAAAACCTTTGAGCCGGTGCATAACCCTCAGATAATGAACTCCGTTGATCAGCTCATATTGTTTCTGGTCTTTACCTAAGCAGGAAACTATATAAGTATCGTGTTTACCCGCAAGTTGATCGGCTAAATTGGTCGCTACATTTTGCACAGCACCTTGCTGAGGTGACGGGACAATCGATTTGTCTGATAATAGATGGATTATTTTTAACTTTTTCATTATATTGGTATTCCGTAATTTATTAATTCCGCAGGGTAATTATACTACAATCTTTTGAAATGGTCATGATAATTGTAGGGGATTATTTCACTGGAATAAGTAATGAACGCTGTTTCCAGTTTATTGGTCTACGCAGTACCAGTAATCCGATCAAGGGTTTGGACAGCGGCTAAGCATAGGTTAAACAAAGCTAACGATTAAATAATGATAGCAGGAAATTCGAGAATTTTTTTACTTGTTTCCTGAATATTTTGTCATTTAAGCATGGATTAAAACGTTTTATGTAAAAATGATTAGTGAATCGGCTATTTGTACCGGGGTAGCTGGTAAATATCATTTTAAACCCTAGATATTTTGCCGCATTAACGCTTGAGTGACAGAACTTACCCCATGGCCAGGAAAAGAAGTCGCAATGTTTTTCAAGCTTTTCTTCAATCATTTTCTTTGAAATGCCTATTTCGTCAACAAATCGTTTGTAAGCTTGCCAATCAGTCTCGCGTATTCTGGTATGTGGATCGTAGGCTCGATATGCAAGGCTTGGCCCGGAGTTAAAAACGTCGGAACCGATTTTTATGGTATTATCTTCGAGTGACTTAAGTTTGAAACTTTCATATAATGTTTTTCCAATGTTATAATATTCGATCTTATCCGAGACATAAATATACCTATGATAATGACCGTGAGGTTCAAAATCAATTAATCCGGATTTGTGCATATCTTCTATTTCAGTCCAGTTCAGATAACTTTCGTAGCGTTTCTTTAAGGATTCAATAAAAGCGTCATTATCATCTTTCATGACTGCATTATCACAATTTCTTTCTTGGTCATTATCTGCAATGAGTGAAGTCGTTAAGAATATTGTTGCCGGAATGTTATGTTTTTTGAGGATAGTGTATGCGTACAGATAATTATCAAGATAACCGTCGTCAAAGGTAATAACAAATTGTTTTTTTTTGATTTTTTTTTTGAGAAATACCTGGAAATACATTTCTTCTGCGCTGATGCATTGATATCCTTGATTCAGCATATAAGTGATCTGTCTGTCAAAGGTATCAGGCCGGTAGTTAAGGTTATTCTCTGGTAAAGGACTGATATGGTGATACTTAAATACCATGATCGTCGGCCTAGTGTATATGTAGACCGAGAGAGCTATAAAAATAATATATAATATAACAGTCATATTTACTTAAATATACTCCTTATTTGAAATATCATTGTATCAACATACTACATATAATTTGTTATGATTTCTTATACTATTTTACAAGCTTTTGCCTGATTATAGAAGCCTAAATCAAAAAATAACCGAAAACTACGTTAATTCCTCATATATCGAAGCCAGTTTCTTGCCTTGGACCGTTGCGTTGAACTCAGATTCAATATGCTGCCGGGCTGCTTTAGCAATTGTAACCCATTCGGTTTTGTTATTCACTAACCACATAAGATTTTCAAAGATTTCATCAACATCTCGTTCTTTTGATAGCAATCCCGTTTTCCCATGTTTGATTATTTCCGGGATATCACAGTGTTGTGAGCTGACTACCGGCATTCCTGTTGCTGCCATTTCGATGACCGATACCGGTGCTCCGCCTTCCGTGTCTCCATCTTTTGCTGTGACACTCGGCGATAAAAATATATGATGCTTGTAAGCTTCTTCAAATAGCACAGAGAACGGTCTATAGCCAAGCATCGTGGTTTTTGATTCCATTTTATATTTTTTTATGATCGCGAGGATTTTGTCTTTCTCACTTTTGCTGCCTGCATCACCGATAATCGTTATTTCTATCGGTACATCTTTTTGCAACCTGCCCAATGCCTCCAGTGCATAAGGTATTCCTTTTTTTTCTCTAAAGGATGCCGCAATTAATATCTTTAACGGGGAATTATCATCCCAGGTTCTAAGCTTAAATGGTATCGTATCAAGTGTGACTCCCAGGTGCTGTACTATTATTTTTTCTTCCGGGCAACCAAGCTTTTGAACGACGGTTTTTGCCATAAATGGCCCTTCGCAAAGAACACGGTCAACGTGCTTGAATAATTCTCTATACCTGCTGTACCAAAGGAAAAAAGCCTTGGGGAGATAGGTAACATCCAGACCATAGAACGTTACGACATGTTTAAGTCCCGCTTTTTTAGCTGCCCGTAAATTTGCCCAGCCAATGTACCCGAAATGAGAATGCAGGATGTTTGCATCATACTGTTGTGCCTGTGAAATAAGATACTCTGAATAAGTACTTGCAAATAGCTTGTGCGGGAACTTTTTGCGTAGCAGGTTCCATCGGGAAATATCAGACATGCAGTGTATGTTCGGGACCCGGAATTGTTCCAGATTAGAAGTCTTTTCGCAAACAACATGATTCTCTATCGTCTCCGGGAGATAGCGGACCTGGTTGTATAGCCATGTTTGTGTCTGTGCAAGCCATTTCGGAAAGCTATGTATCACACAGGTTTGGAGTGCTTCTGCCATTAATAGTTCCTTTATTTATTCCCGAAAAAACACTGGATTCTTTCGCAAATAAAATCGATATTATCCATGCTCAAATCATAATGCATCGGTAATCTGAGTATCCTCTCGCTATCCCTTGTCGTATACTTGTCTTCTCCGACAAAAGTTCCGAATTGATAACCTGCCTTTGCTGTATGGAGCGGAATATAATGAAAAGCAGATTGTATTTCGTTACTTCTTAAATAACCAATAAGCTCATGCCTTTTTTCCATATCTGCCAATTTAAGGTAGAACATATGCGCGTTATGTCTACAGTGATGAGGTATCGTGGGTAACTCCAGAAATCCTTTTATTTCCAAGTCTTTTAAATTCTTATAGTATCTATTCCATAATTGATGTCGTTTTATGTTTACTTCTTCTGACATTTCTAATTGGGCAAACAGGAACGCGGCATTGATTTCGCTGGGCAAATAACTGGACCCGATATCTACCCAGGTATATTTATCTATCTGACCCCTCAAAAACTTTGTACGGTTGGTACCTTTTTCTCTGATGATCTCAGCCTGCTCCATGAACTTCGGATCGTTGACGAGGATTGCCCCACCTTCTCCGCATTGGTAGTTCTTGGTTTCGTGGAAACTAAAACAGCCTATATGTCCGATACTGCCCAGTGCTGTCCAATTATAGCTGGACATAATCCCTTGCGCAGCATCTTCGATGACAATCAGATTATGTTTTTTTGCTATGTTCATAACCGCATCCATGTCACACCCGACGCCAGCGTAATGGACAGGGACTATGGCTTTTGTCCTTGGCGTGATTGCTTCTTCGATTTTGGTTTCATCAATGTTCATGGTGTCCGGTCGTATATCAACGAAGACGATCCTGGCGCCTCGAAGGACAAACGGGTTGGCACTTGAGACAAACGTATATGACGGCATGATCACTTCATCGCCTTTTTGAATGTCTGCCAAAATGGCCGCCATTTCTATCGCGTGTGTGCAAGAGGTCGTGAGTAAGGCTTTTTTTGTCTTGGTATTTTCTTCAATCCATTGATTGCATTTTTTTGTATAGATACCATCTCCGCAGAATTTTTTGTTTTTAAGTACCTGAGAAATATAATAATTTTCTTTGCCGGTAACCAGAGGTTCATTAAATAAGATCATTTGTACCTACCCCACATTTATTTACCTGAACAAGCAGGAAAATATATCTATTTTTTAGTAATACTAAGTATATCCTGGCATAATAATTCTAATGCAATATCCGGTTTCAACTGTCCGGTTTTAATTGCGAGATCAGTTTGGCATAACATATCCATAATTTTTACAAAATCCGAAGAAGTAACATTTTTCATCATTCCAATAGTGTTCTTGACGATAAAAGGATGCTTTCCGCACATTTTGGCTATATCTCCGAATTGAGTTCTTCCTTCATAGAGCGATTTAATCATCAAGAGGCCTCTGAAATGAGATACAATCAATCCTAATAGTTTGATTGGCTCTTCACCATGGTAAAGGATTTTGGAGATAAGTTCCATACTTAAGGCCGTTTTTCCTTCAACAAGGCAATCAAGCAATTGAAAGGAATTCGCTCCGGCAGAGCTGACAACTGTGTCGACATCAGTCACAGTTATCCGGTCATTTTTTCCGATAAACGTTATCAGCTTTTGGATTTCGTTATCAAGAAGGCGAAGATTTTCGCCTACGATCGTATGGAGTCTAAATGCTGCTGTTTCCTCTATTTCTTTGCCGTTTTTCTTTACCCAATTGTTAACCCAGTTGACAACCTTTTCGCCTTCCCATGATGCGAAAGGTTTATACTCACTGAACTCAGAGAGTTCCTTAAGATGTTTGACGAATTTTTTGCGGTTATCGACGTTGCCATATACAACAAATATAAGATAGGTGTCTGAGCTGAGATTGCGAAGCACGGCTTTGAGATTAGCTATTTCAAATTCTTCATTTTTGGATGGTTCGGATTCTGTTTTTGTATTTTTCAGCAAATAAAAATTCTTAACGACGACAACTTTAGTTGTAGCAAACATGCCTAGCGATTGGCAGGCATTAATGATATTCGTAATTGTTGCAGATTCGTTTTCGTAGACTTCTAGACCGAGAGCCCGGGACTCCGCAGGCAAGACAGTTGTTATTATATCTTGAATGTGTTTATCAATAAGAAAGTCTTCTTCGCCATATAGGACTGATAATAGAGGGATATTTTTGTTCATGATATGATAGTCACCTTGTTTTGAATAGTTTACCATAAAGGATTTGAATTATCCATATTGGGGAGCGAATCTACGATTAAAACAACCCGAGTTGCCGTGGTTGTTTAACCTCCTCTACATTGATCTTGACGGTGTTTTCTTCTAGACCAAAGAGCAATTCTTTTGCTCTCGATATGACATTTATTGGAAGACCCGCAAGTTGCGCTACATGGATTCCGTAACTTTTATCAGCAGCGCCGGGAATAACTTTTCTTAAGAAAACGACATGGTCATCCTCTTCGGCTACTGCGATATTAAAATTATTCATACCATGATACTGTGAGGTAAGTCCGGTTAATTCATGGTAATGGGTGGCAAAAATCGTTTTGGCGCCAATGTTCATATGAATATGCTCGGCGACAGCGGCGGCGATACTCATTCCGTCATAAGTCGATGTGCCTCGTCCGATCTCATCGAGGATAACCAGGCTGTATTTGGTAGCATTATGAAGAATATTTGCGGTTTCATTCATTTCAACCATAAAGGTACTCTGCCCGGAGAAAAGATCGTCCATAGCACCTACCCTTGTGAATATTCGGTCGACCATTGTTAACTCTGCCGACTGGGCAGGCACATACGAGCCGATCTGAGCTAACAATACAATAAGGGCAATCTGTCTCATATAGGTGGACTTCCCTGCCATGTTCGGACCGGTAAGGATCATAAACCGGTTATCCGTCGAATCCATATCAACATCATTTGGTATGAAGTTTGAAGAGTTGATTGTTTTTTCTATGACCGGGTGCCGCGCAGCCTTGACCCTTAAAATCCCCTGATTTTCGTCCATCGGATAGACGGTGGGACAGGTGTAATTATTCTCTATAGCAGCTTCAGCAAAGGAGAGCATGACATCAAGTTGCGCTAAGCTTTTGGCTGCTTTTTGAAGCGGAAGTATGTACTTGGCTATAGCATCTCTAATTTCAGTGAATACCTTATATTCCAGCTCAAGCGCTTGATCGGCGGCATTCAGTATTTGAGATTCTTTCTCTTTTAGTTCAGGAGTGATATATCGCTCGCCATTGGTTAATGTTTGTTTTCTGATATAGTAGTCCGGAACCTGGCTAATGTTAGCATTTGTGACCTCCAGGTAATAACCGAAGACTTTGTTATAGCCAACTTTTAATGACTTAATTCCAGTCGATTCTTTTTCTTTGAGCTCCAGTGCCGCAATCCAGGCTTTGCCGTCACGGGATGCTAGCCGTATATCATCGAGTTCCTGAAAATATCCTTCTCGAATAATCCCGCCGTCCTTGAGCGCGATAGGAGGATCGTCGACAATTGCAGTGTCGATAACTTCAATTATTTCGTCAATCTTATTGATATCTTCCGCTGAGAGCATCGTTGCTATCATTGGAGAAATACAGTCCTTAATCAGTTCCTTAATTGTTATTGCCTGCTTGAGCGACGTACACAATGCCCTTATTTCTTTGGGGTTTGCAATCATCGATGCAATTCTTGTTGTGATCCTTTCGATGTCGTAGACGGACTTGAGTTTTTCACCCAGTTCCAATTGTAATGAATAATTCTTGAATAATTCCGTGACAGCTTCCTGTCGCGTAATAAGTTCATTATAATCAAGGAGAGGACTAGCAACCCAGTGTGCAAGTAACCTTCCGCCCATTGCTGTCCTGGTCTTATCGAGTACCCATAGTAGCGAACCTGTTTTATCTTTTTCACGCATCGTTGTGTTAAGTTCGAGGTTTCTTCGCGTCGCGACATCGAAGAACATGTACTTTCCCGATAAATACGGGGTAAGCCTGTTAATGTGACCGATATTTGTTTTCTGAGTTCTTGATACGTAGTTAATAATGGCTTTTACTGCTGGAAAAGCTAGTTGGAGTGATTGGCAACCAAAACTTTCGAGGCTATTAATATTAAAAAAGTCGAGAAGTGCTTTCTGTGATTTTTCTATGCTTTCCGCTTCATAGATAGTTATGGTCGGCAAAAGTAACTGCGAGAGTTCTTTTGTCATCAAAATCTCCGAGGGATTAACTCTGCTTATTTCATCCTTCAGGTTCTTTTCGGATTGTGCCTGTGACACATAGAAATCCCCGGTAGAAACATCGATATAAGCTATGCCGTATGCTGAACTTTTGTCTTCCTGATAAACGGCCATGAGATAGTTATTGCTTTTTGAGTCGAGCATAGTCGTTTCCGTAACAGTTCCAGGAGTTACGATTTTGACTACTTCACGTTTCGTTATCCCTTTGGATGCGGCTGGATCTTCTGTTTGTTCACATATTGCTACTTTGTAGCCTTTATTGATAAGCCTGGGAATATAATTGTTTGCCGCATGGTAAGGAATACCGCACATAGGCACATGCGCGCCTTCTGTCGTTTTTCCTCGTGCAGTCAGGGTGAGTTCGAGTATTCGCGATGCCAGTTTCGCATCATCGTAAAACATTTCGTAGAAATCACCGAGACGGAACATAAGGATACAGTCCTGGTGCTGAGCCTTGATTTCCTTATATTGCTTTATCATCGGAGTGTCATTACTGTCAGGCAACATGCTCAATCATTTATCCAAACTTTGCACCGGTTTTTATTTTAAGGCTCTCGATGATCTTCTCAAAGAGCTGGTTTACTTCATCATCAACAAGAGTTTTTTCCTCAGATTGGAAGTAGAGTGCATACGTTAAATTATAGTAGTTATCGCCATGAATATTCTGGCCTGTGTATCGATCAAGGAGTTCCATGCTGACGAGTAGCTTTCCTCCTGCTTTGAAGATCGTATCTTCAACTTGCTTAGAGGTAACTTCTTCCGGCACCCATATTGTGGTGTCTCTTCTCGTTGAAGGGAATTTCGGGAGTTGCTTGTATCGTATTTTTTGTGAGGAAAATTGTGCTGCTTTTGTCAGATTAACTTCAAAATAATATATCTTCCCTGTCAGATCATAATTCTTAATAATATCCGGATGTACCTGTGCAACTGTTCCTATAACATTGTTACCTATTTTTATCTGAGCTGTTCTGCCGGAATGGAAGATTTTTATTTTTGCTGCTTCAAAAGCATATTTGGCTATTCTGAGCGTTCCCAGGAGATTCTCTACGATACCTTTAACGTCTAGATATTCTACCATGTTTTTCTTGCGTTCTCCACTATTGATTACCCCTTCAAACAGTTCCCCTTCGAGTGCTCCGGCAGCAATAGTCTGCTCTTCCGGTTTGCCTTCTTTGTTTTTTATATACACTCTGCCGATCTCAAATAACTTCAGGTTGGATAGTTGTCGTTTTTTGTTATAAGCGAGGACATTCATAATACTAGAGATCATCTGGGTCCTCATAACCGATTCTTCTACACTTAAAGGGTTTGTTATTGTGAAAGCCTGTCTCTGGTCCTCGATACTATTAAGCCGTTTGAATTCGTCAGGAGAAGTGATTGAAAACGTGACGGCTTCTGAGAGGCCGTTCCCCGTTAAGCTTTCTCGGGTTAAAGCAGAGAGCCGGTCGATGTAGTCGAGTTGTTCAAATGGAACATATCCGCAAGGCAATGTAACCGGGACATTTTCATAACCGTAAATTCGAATGATATCTTCAACTAAGTCTTCGATACGAGAAACATCACCTGTCCTCCAGGAAGGAACTTCTATAATACCCATTTCATAAACAAATCCGAGTAATTTCAGGATTGCTAACATTTCTTCTTGTGCAATGGACATTCCAAGGACTTTGTTTATTTTGTCAGCATCAAAGTTGATGGTGACCTTTCTGTTGAGCGGAGATGATTCATCTTTGACATCCGCATGCCCTTCAACTGCCTTGCCTCCACCGAGTTCGACCATTAATTGTGCAGCCCTGTTGAGTGCCTTTTCGACTCCGGCAAAATCAACGCCCTTTTCAAACCGGTGTGAAGATTCCGAGCGTAAGGCAAGTTTGATACTGGTACGCCGCACAGATGTTGGATGGAAATAGGCTGATTCTATTAAGATATTTTTGGTATTTTCAGTTATTTCAGTATCTGAACCACCCATAACCCCGGCAACCGCTATAGGTTTTTCCTGGTCACAAATGGCAAGCATATCTGATGCCAATTCCCGCGAGTTACCGTCTAGTGTCAATATGAGCTCTTTGTCATGCGCTCTTCGAACAACAATAGTATGATCTACCAATTTGTCATAATCGAACGCATGTAGCGGCTGTCCCATTTCCAGGAGAACATAGTTTGTTATATCAACGATATTATTGATCGGCCGTATTCCTGATGCTTCCAATTTGCGCTGCATCCATTCCGGCGACGGGGAGATGGTGATTCCCTTAACAACTTTGGCCATATACCGGGGACATAGATCTTTATCTTCGATGATTATTTTTGCGTCCATAGCTTCATGTATTACATTATTTTCATTGATTGAAAGGTCAGGATATTTCAGCGGCTTTTTCAGGAGGGCGCTGATTTCACGCGCTATGCCAATAATAGACAGACAGTCACCTCGATTGGGAAGAACTGCGATATTAAGGATCGCTTGATCCAGACCTAGATAGGTAATGATGTTTTCTCCCAGCGGAGCTTCACTGGGAAGTATAAGAATTCCTTCTGCATCTTCGGCAATGGCAAGCTCTTTTTCTGAGCAGAGCATACCGGAAGAATCAATTCCCCGCAGTTTGGACTGTTTAATCTCAAAGCCGCCAGGAAGCTTTGCGCCAACCATGGCGACCGGAACGACTGCTCCTTCGAAGACGTTTTTCGCACCGGTTACAATTTGAATAATAGTTTCACTTTTTGGTCCGACATTGACCTGACAGATAACCAGTTTGTCAGCATTCGGGTGAGGTTCAATTTTTTCTATTTTGCCTATGAAGACATTCGATATGTCTTTTCCTTTTTCAATGACTTCGTCAACTTCCAGCGCATGCATGGTCAGTTCATGGGCAAGCTCTTGCGGTGTTAGCGAAATATCAACATATTCTTTCAACCATTTAATTGGAACAAGCATTCGACTACCTCCAGAATATCACTTATTAAAACTGTTTTAGAAATCTAACATCGTTATCATAGAATAATTTAATATTATCGATGCCGTACTTAAGCATAGCAATTCGTTCAAGGCCCATACCGAAAGCAAATCCGGTATACTGCTTCTTATCATAATTGACCATGTCGTAGACATTAGGATCAACCATTCCGGAGCCGAGGATCTCCAGCCAACCGGTATTTTTGCATAGCCTGCATCCGTTACCGTTACAGATAACACACTCGACATCAACTTCGGCACTTGGTTCAGTGAATGGGAAGTAACTTGGACGAAGCCTGACTTTTTTTGTAATACCAAACATTTTTTTGATGAAGATCTCCAGAGTTCCCTTAAGGTCAGAGAAGGTAACATTGTGATCGACATAAAGCCCTTCCACCTGATGGAACACTGGAGAATGGCTTGCGTCGGCGTCACGGCGATATACTCTTCCCGGTGCAATTATTTTGATTGGCGGTTTCTGATTCATCATCGTATGTATCTGTACTGGTGAGGTATGGGTCCTTAGTAAGTACTCACTTTCGAGATAGAAAGTATCGTGCATCTCTCTGGAAGGATGATCTTTAGGAATATTTAGTGCTTCGAAATTATAGAAGTCAGTTTCTATTTCCGGACCCTCAGCTACCGAATAGCCAAGGCTTTTGAAAATATCAACAATCTCTTCTAATATCTGGGTAAGAGGGTGTTTAGTTCCTCTTTTTATTTTTTTTCCCGGAAGGGTAACATCAATTTTTTCTGAGATAAGCTGTCGTTCCTGTTCCTGCGCTGCAATATCCTGATATCTTTTTTCAATAGATTCTTCGATAGCAACTTTAACAAGGTTCACCAGCTTCCCGACAAACGGACGTTCTTGAGCCGTAAGTGTGCCAACATCTTTTAGCGTTTGACTCAAATCACTTTTCTTGCCGAGATACTTTACCTTAATGTCTTCTATATCCTTGGAACTTTTTGATTGATTAATCTCATTAATTGCTTGGGTTTTTATCGCATCTAATTTCGATTGCATTGCCTCAATACCTTTCTGTCAGGCTAATTATTATTGATATGAATGAAAAGATTATCAGCCATCACTTAGCGGTAACGGTGATAATTATAAGTCTCAATTATGATAATATTAATGATTGGAAAAATCAATAGAAATCAATTATTTGTTTTAGGTATATTTGATTTTATATGATTCTGTAATCTGGTTATCAAAGGGGTTTTTTAATAATTATCAGCTTTTTAAGAAGGTGCCGCTGTAATGCGTTGATTTTACCAACTCATTAGTGGAAAAACAAGAAAACAATTGACATCACCCAAAGAGCATCATACTATTAGTGCTTACCATGAAACCACTACTTTATCTTGCCCCGATACAGGGAATAACAGAAAGCTTATTTCGCAATATTTTTCCTAAATATTTTAAGGGATTTGATCTTGCTATTGCTCCTTTTATTGCAACCTCGCACAGCAATAAGCTAAGAGGTGTTGTCGCAAGAGAACTTGATCCAAAAAACAACTATGGAATAAAAACGATTCCACAGATACTTAGCAAAAACGCGCAAGACTTTATATCGCTTGCGAATTCGCTGAGTGAGCTTGGATATGACGTTATCAATTGGAATCTGGGTTGCCCGTTTCCAGTGGTTGTAAAAAAAGGCAAAGGATCCGGAATGCTTCCTCATCCGGACCAAATTGATTCTTTTTTAGAAAAAGTGATCCCGGATATTAAATCGAAGATATCGGTAAAACTCCGGTTAGGACTCTATTCATCAGAAGAAATACTGCAAATAATTCCTATATTAAACCGGTATCCTCTGCATGAAATAATCATCCATCCGCGGACAGGCAAACAAATGTATAAAGGTGTCGTTGACCTGGACGCTTTCGAAACCTGTCTTGCTCTCTCGAAACATAGTGTTGTCTATAATGGCGATATTGATTCATCCTCGACGTTTCAAAAATTCTCCGGCAGATTTAACACCGTCAATAAATGGATGCTTGGCAGAGGAGCTTTAGCCAACCCTTTTCTCCCTGAGGAAATCCAAACGAAAACTATTCATACAAATAATGAAAAACTTGAGATACTTTGTAACTTCCATAACGAGTTGTTTGACGGATATTCAAAAATTCTCTCAGGCCCAGCCCATCTTACAGACAAAATGAAAGAGATATGGTCATTCCTGGGTAACTGTTTTGAAGACAGTAAAACCATACAACAAAAAATATACAGGATACATACCACACAAAAATATAAAGAATTAATAAATCAGCTCTTTAATGATGAATTAAAGTTAAAGAAATAAGCTCGTGATAAGGCAAGTATATATTTTAAATTTCTGTATTTAGACAAGGCTTATTATGAATATATACATCGACGCGGATGCAAGTCCAAAAGTAATTAAAGAAATCCTGTTTCGGGCAGCTCAGCGCGTTTGCGTTCCATTGATCCTGGTTGCAAATCAGAATATGAATTTTCCTAAATCGGATTACATTTCGGGTATCGCAGTATCTGCCGGTCCTGATGAGGCTGATGACCGTATCGTTGAGTTGGTACAACCGGGAGACCTGGTAGTTACTGCAGATATACCACTAGCCAATCGTGTCGTTGACAAAGGCGCTTTTGCGCTCGACCCAAGAGGCCAACTCTATACGAACGATAATATCAAGGATCGTCTCGCCCTGCGCGATTTATTAGATAGGCTTCGCAGCACAGGAATGACCACCGGAGGACCTGCTCCCTTCAACAAAAAAGACAGCCAAGCCTTCGCTAACCAGCTCAATAGCTTTCTTACGAGGCACTGCCGGGATTAAGAATAGATCGATTTGCATTATTATTTTGTATATAATAGACTTTATTATAGATAATTCGAAGGAGGTTCCTCGCAATGATCAAGAGAAAGTCAGAAACAATAAAAGAAACCAGAGAAAACATGCGTGGGGGAATTGGTACAATTTCGATCGAACATTTTTTTACTATCGACGAGATCAAGGCCAATTGCAGATTATGTTCAAAGATGACTATGGCCCCCGGTACAAGCATCGGATTACACAAGCACGAAAAGGAAGATGAAATTTATCTTGTATTAAAAGGAAAAGCGCTTCTATCTGATGGTACGATCGAAACTATCATAGAAGCTGGTGACTCATCGATCACAGGAAAAGGAGAGAGTCACTCAATCAAAAATATTGGTGAAGATAACCTCGAAATTATAGCAATAATTATGAAATACCAAAGCATATGACCATCGGTAATAAATTAATTGTGCCGTCTATTACCATTACCGGCAAAGAGAAGCTTTTCACTTTAAAAGAGATTCTTTTAGGGCGCGGTAAGGGTTTGATTGTACATGGTACTTCTTTTTCTCTTAAAAGACAGTATCCTCTTCTTCGAGAATCATTAGCTCCATGTGGGCAGTTTTACCAATACAATGGGCGCGAACCTCGATTGCAGGATGTACGCGATCTCCTTGTTCGTGTTAGAGAGTCTGAATGCAATTGGATTGTGGGGATCGGCGGCGGCGCGATAATCGACTTGGCAAAAGCAGCAGCAGGACTTGCAAATGCAGGTAAAGATCCGGAATTCTACATGCAAGGCGGAGTCATAGAAAAAAAAGGAATCTCGTTTATCGCTGTCCCTACAACCGCGGGTTCCGGTGCCGAGGCCAGTATTAATTCAGTTATTATTAACGAGAAGACGATGGAAAAATTGTCGATTAGAGATGATTTGTTTTTAGCGCAGACTGTTATTCTGGACCCTGAATTGCTTATTGAGGCCCCCGCCCCTATTATTGCTCATTCCGGTCTCGACGCAATCACTCAAGCAATAGAATCATATTGCTCGATCAACTCTACATGCTATACAGAAACGATGGCAATAAAAGGATTTGATTTGCTCATAAATAATTTAGAAACAGCTTACGATAGAGCTCAAGATAATAACGAAGGTACGGACCGGGCTTTCATTAATATCCTAACTGGGAGCTATTTAACAGGAGTTGCCTTCACTAACTCACGATTGGGAGTAGTCCATGGGATCGCACACCCTCTTGGTTCCTATTATGGTGTGCCTCATGGCCTGGTTTGTGCTCTTTGCCTCGTTCCTGCACTTGAGATCAACAAGCCATATATTCTTGAAAAATACGAGATATTATCGCAAAAATGCGGTATGGACCTTATTGAAAAAGTAAAACAGCTAATGCAGAAAATGAATATAACCAATGTGTTTAAAGGAAAAGAAATAATCAATAAGGACGCAATTATTAGCTATACCCTCAAATCCGGATCAACCGCTGCTAATCCTAAGAAGATTACTCCTGATGATGTCGAGTGCATGTTATCCGGTATTTTTAGTTAACAACAGAAAAAAAAGCCCGCTATAAAACGGGCTCTCCTTCTTTATTCTCTTTACTTCACTAATGATTTATATATTTTTTTATTTTCGTCGTAGATATCTACTTTTAGCGGCGTTTCGCCGAGGAGGCTATGGGTCGTACATGAAAAACATGGGTCATAGAGCCTGAAAGCCATCTCGACCATATTTAATAACCCATCGTTGACTTCACCATTTTTTATAAGGCCCGTAGCAGCCTTTTTGACTGACATACAAATCGGTGCCAGATTAAACTGGGTAGCAACCAAAAGATTCGCTTTGGTGATCAGGCCTCTGCTGTCAGTTTCGTAGTGATGGACCAACAATCCTCGTGGAGCTTGAACTGCGCCAACACCTTTAGTCGGAATCTCAGTCGGTATCGTTCGGACGTTATCTGAAGTAATTTCAGGATCACGAATTAGTTCAACCATTCTTTCTGCTGCAGAAACCAGTTCAATCAATCTGGCCCAGTGTACTGCTAGTGTGTGATGTGACGGTCGCCCTAGGATAGAATACATTTTGTCAGCTTCAGCCTGGGCTAAAGGAGTTGACATTCCATCTGACGCGTTTATTCTTGATAACGGAGTAGAACTGACAATACCTGAATTCCTATCTTCGTTAAGACCATTCCAGGCACAATCTTTCATGTGCAAGAATTTGCCATATGTCCAAGGTTCAACAATTTCAGAAAAGTAATTTTCATAGTCAATGACATCAAATTCTTTAAGTAACTTACCATCCTCATCGACAATCCGTATAGCACCGTCATAGAAGTTTGATTTTTTGTTGCTATCTACCATGCTCATGTGTTTTGTTCGTAGTATATATGACTCGCTGGTAATGAGATCTATATATTGTTTGTTTTTAAGCACAACATCATCGAATATCTGCAAGCAGAATTTTCCGAACTCCACAGCTTCAAGCGCAACCTTTTCGAATTCGGCACGTTTCTCTTCAGTCAATCCTTTTGAAACACCTCCAGGGAGTACCCAGGCCGGATGTATTGGCTTACCGCCAAAGTATCCCAGGATTTCTCTAAGCTGTTTTCTCATCAAAATGACTTTTTTCCCAACATCGAGCCCTACCTTATTGAGTACACCTAAAATATTTCTCTCGCCTTTCGGAGCTGTAGGCCCGACAACGAAATCCGGTCCTCCAAGATAAAAGAAATGAATTGCATGATCTTCAACAAAAAATGTTGAATAAAAAAGCTCTCTTAATTTTTTTGCAGCACTAGTCGGGTCGATTTTGTAGAGATTATCCAATGCTTTAGCAGAGGCCATCATGTGTGCGGAAGGGCATACCCCGCATATTCTAGGAGTAATTCTTGCCATGTCTTCAGCCGGACGGCCTTTCGAGAATTCTTCAAAACCTCTCAGTTCCGGTATTTGTAAATACGCGTCTTTAACATTACCTTCTTCGTTTAGAAAGATTTCAATCTTTCCGTGACCTTCTAATCTCGTTATCGGATCTATTGTTATTTTGCGGTTCACTACTTATTCTCCTTTCCCTGTAAAATAGAAGAAGCCAAGCTAAAACGATAAAAATATCCAGCCGGATCATCTATGGTATCTATTACTCTTTTGATCTCTTCTTCATCATCAGTATCTATCATCGATGCCACTGCTGACAAAAATTTCGCGCCTTGGTCTTTAACATTATCGGTAGGACCAAAACATCCTTCGCAAGGCATATTTGCGCTTATACATTGCGCTCCGCAACCTGCACGGGTAGCAATTCCCATACAAATAAATCCTTGCGATAACAAGCATTTATCCGGATCAACTTTATGAAGATGAGGTCGTTTAAATTCTTTAATCGTAAACTTATCTGGCTTTGTAGAATTTAATTTGCATTCTTCACAAAGTGCCTTGTTAGGAGAGAGGACAGTTCCTTTTGCCGGAAGATTTCCAGTTAAGATTGCATTAACTGCGCCTACTACAATGTTTTTTGTTGGCGCACAACCAGGTAAATAATAATCAACATCAATTATTTGATCGAGAGGATAGACATGGTTAAACATACCTGACAGTGTTAATTCGCCTTTTTCATCCTTGTTGTCACCCAGATCAACTTCACATTTTGTACGAGGAATGGTTCCTTCCGTATTGTTCACTATTGGACTATTTTTATAGATTTCATCCATCATGTTTTTACCGGTACTGAAATTCATGAGTCCTGGAATACCACCTAACTGTGAGCATGCTCCGAAAGCAACAACTAATTTTGATTTCTTTCGTAGTAAATGCACCATCTCTTGTTGTTCTTCTGTCCGTACTGCTCCGTTGATAAATGATACAGTTATCTCGCCGTCTTGAAACCCCTCAATGTCAGACTTTTTAAAATCTAATGCTATCGGCCACAATACGATATCGACTGCTCCGACAACCGGTAAAATATCAACATCAAGGTCTACGATAGCTTCTTCGCATCCTCCACAACTTGCGCACCAGTAAAAAGCAATTTTGGGTTTACTCATTTACGAGCTCCTTTCCGCTTGTAGCCAGGGCCCTGATATTAAGTGGGCCTAAGGCTTTTACATTGTCATATGCCTGGTTTACAACTGCTGCGAACTTTTGTCCTTCAGATGCAGCAACCCAATCAAGAACAAATCTATCTTTTTCAATTCCAAATTGATCTAACATTTTTTCCATCAATATAGCTCGTTTGAGGGCCTTATAATTTCCATTCTGATAATGGCAATCACCAGGGTGACAACCAAGTACGAGAACTCCGTCAGCGCCATTCTTGTAAGCCTCAAGTACGAACTGGGGGTCAATTCTACCACTACACATGACTCTTACCAGCTTAACACCCGAATTATATTTAAGCCTCGAATTTCCTGCTGAGTCTGCCCCTCCATAGGAGCACCAATTACATACAAATGCGATTATTTTTGGTTCAAATTCATCACTCATGCTAACACCCCCTTAATTTCTTCGAATATCTGTTTATCGGTAAAGTGCAGGCTTTTGGCAGCTCCACTAGGACATGCCGCTACGCAGGTCCCGCATCCCTGGCATAATACGTCAATCAGCTCTGACTTCTTTGTATCCTCATTAAAATTTATCGCTTTATAAGGACAGAGCGCTATACAAACCTTACATCCGGCACATAGATCTTGATCAATTTGTGATACCATAACTTCAACATCAAGCTTCTTTCCTGGAACAAGTTTTGAGAACACTTTTCCGCAAGAAGCTAATGCCTGGCTTACCGTCGCCGAAATATCTTTAGGGTATTGAGCTGTACCTGCAATAAATATCCCTTCAATCGTTGATGAGACTTCATTAAGCTTCATGTTGTCCTCTGATAGGAATCCATTTTTATCTATAGGAAGCTTGAGCATCTCTTGAATATTCCTGGTACTTTGTGCTGGGACCAGTCCGGGACTCAATACAACCATGTCAACACTTATTGTATCGGTTTTACCGTGAATATCGGTATATGTTACTTTTATTTTAATACCAGCAGGATCATTAGGATCAATAGGAATATTAGCATTTTCCTGATCAATACTCACCGCAGCCGAATTCTTTAATTGAACAAAATCGACACCTTCATGTTTTATGCCTTCGTAAAAATCGTGATGCTGTTTGCCCGGTAAAGTAAGATCAACGTACAGTTCGGTTACTTTGACATCAGGTATTCGATGTTTTATGATCTTCGAAGCTTTCAACGCGTTCAAACAGCAAATTCCGGAACAATATGGCAGGTGATCTTTGTTTTTACTTCCTGCGCAATGAATTACTGCAACTGATTTAGGAGTATCCCCTGACTTGAGGACCAGCTGTCCATCAGTCGGGCCTGTCTGCGCTATGATACGCTCGAACTCTAAAGTTGTGTAGACATTGTCGATTCGCTTGTATCCATATTGAGCAGCTTTTGCAATATCATACAGTTCAGATCCTGTTGCAACTATTATTGCACCTGCATTAACAACTGTCTCTTTATCCGTATCGTCATACTTCAAAGCGTCAAACGGGCAGGAATCTTTACAAAGTGTACAATCCTGGCCATTGAACCTTAAACACTTTTCTTTCACAATAAACGCACAGTTCGGTACTGAACCGGGAAACAAGATATCAATGGCTTTTTTATCTCTCATGTTTTCATCGAATTTACTGCTGTATGTTGCCGGACATACTTCGAAGCAAGCCTGGCATCCGATACATTTTTGCTCATCAACATATTTGGCATTTTGTTTGACTTTTATTGAATAATTTCCGAAGTAGCCGACGATATCCTGAACTTCTGCGCTGGTAATCACTTTGACTTTTTCCAGACTGCTAAGCTCGGATAATCGGGGAGCTACCATGCAAGGAGCACACTCCATATTTGGGAAAACTTCATCGTATTTAACAATATTGCCCCCAAGAGAGGGTTCTTTCTCAATAATATAAACATTTCTATCACCAGCTTGACCGATAAGGATTGCCGCTTCGATACCAGCAATGCCACCACCGATTATTACTACATCAGTGTTGCAATCAATTTGTTTTTTCTCAAGCGCTTCCTGAACAACAACGCGGTTAACAGCCCCATTAATCAAAGATTTAATCTTTTCTGTCGAGTTTTGTTTCCCTTCAGTTACCCAGGTTACCTGCTCCCTGGCATTTACCATTTGCAGGTAATATGCATTTAATCCGCCTTCTTCACAGCATTTTTCGAATGTTGCCAAATGCGTTTTTGGCGAACACCCAACAACAATGACATGGGTTAACTTTTCCTTACGGATAGTCTCTTTGATAAGATTTTTACCATCGATATTGCAGTAGAAGTCATTCACCAATATCAGTCCGACACCGGGTCTCGACTTTGCATACGCAGTGATTTCATCCATGTTGACCATGTCTTTTATATTAGTCCCACACCCGCACATAAAAATGCCTATGTTATTTTGCATCTATTATCTTCTCCATTCTCTTGGGTTTTTTAGAGCATAACAATGAAGCTATTATATCCACACAGTTATTTTTTACTTAAAAATAATAATTTGTTTGAAATTGAAATTTTTATTATTTGAGTGCGCGTAGGAAAAAAACAATATTTTTGATATTTCCTGCGTCTGTAAGGTCACTCAATAACTGCATAACTGTACTTCTTCTTTGCATCACTAATAGTACCTATAATGAATCTTAACAAATTTAAATCAATAAATCCAATTTGTTAATTTTTGTAATAGGTAAAATATGGGTTTGAGTCGGCAAGTCAGTCAATTTTGACCTGTTGCAAAAAAAAGTCGTGGCAACAATCCCGGCTGGATTTAATGCATTGTTATTTTAGGAAATGCTTTTTGGTAGCTGAAACAAATCTATTTATTTCATCTTCTTTCCAGAATTGAAACCTGAAGATTTTCTTTGTTTAATGTTCTCATGTAGAGGGGCTCTTTATTATCTTTATATACTGAAAGTTTATCTTCAAATATTTCTCTGTCATTGTTCACATAGATTACACCGAGCGCTAGCTTATCTCTTTCCATAGCTATCTTAAAGGCTTCGTTTCGATCAAGCGGATTGTAAGAGCTATCAAGATAGTAAGTATTATCCTTAAACCATTTAAACGTATTTACCTTATTATAGGTTACACACGGCTGGAAAATATCAACGAGAGCAAAACCTTTATGTTTTATCGCCTTTTTAAATATATCAGCGCTTTCTTTTGCATCACCTATAAAAGCCCTGGCAACGAATGAAGCATTGAGAGCTATCGCAACTGAGATTGGATTGAAGGGTTCAATAGCGACACCTCCCAGCTGTATATTAGTCTTAAAACCTATTGCGCTTGTTGGCGAAGCTTGTCCCTTGGTTAATCCGTACACCATGTTGTCATGAACAAATAACGTAATATTAGGGTTACGACGAATAGCATGGATAAAATGATTTCCACCCTCTCCATAAATATCTCCATCACCACTGGTAACAATAACGTTTAGTCCGGGATTCGCTACTTTAATTGCGAAAGCCGCAGGAAGCGGTCTTCCATGTAGACCGTTAAAATAATTACATCTTAAATATTGTGGTAACTTTGCAGCTTGTCCAATCCCGGAGACAACAACAAGATCTTCAGTTTTTATCTCTAGCTCAGACAGTGTTTGCTTTATCGCTCTCAATATCCCGTAGTTCCCGCATCCGGGACACCATGCTATATCTATATCTCCCATTTCATAATTCATAATAATCCCCCTTGAAGTTACGATTATTTACTTGGACAATCCAATAATAAGCCTGATGCTGCTATATCCCTTGTAAGTTTTCTATAACTTCTTCTACAGAAAATGGTAATCCATTGTATTTTAGTATCTTGTGTTGTATTTCAATACCCGTTATCTCCCTTACTAATTGTCCAAATTGTGAAGTGGCATTATTTTCGATAATAACAGTTTTTTTTGCTTTCTCCAGAAATTTGTGCAGATCAGGATAAAGTGGAAATACCTGTTTAAAGTATAAAAATGAAATATCCGGTCGTCCTAACCTCTCCAGCGATTCTTTAATTACATTACAAGTGGAACCCCATCCGATTACTAGTACTTGGTAATCCTCATTACCAATTAGTTCCGGTGGAATAATATCTTCTTTTATTAACTCGATTTTTTTTAACCGCTTATCAACCATCCTGATTCTTAAATCAAGGTCTTCGGTAATATGGCCTTCTTCATCGTGTTCATCACTATCCACATCAACCAACCCATTTCCATAGCCAGGGATGCCTCTGGGAGAAATTCCAGTAGCTGTAAATTTATAGCGTTTATAATTCTCGCTTGTTTTAACAACAAAGTTTTCATTATTAACCGATAGAGCGTTGATAGTTGGTATCGTATAATATGAATCTACGTAATATTGGTCAGTGAGTATGAAAACCGGAATTTGATATTTGTCAGCAAGATTGAACGCTTTCTGGGCTAAATAAAAACCATCTTCAAGCGTACCTGGTGCAAATACGATCTTTGGGAATTCACCATGTCCGGCATTAATAATGAATTTTAGGTCTCCTTGCTCAGTTCTCGTTGGAAGTCCGGTTGCCGGAGCAGGTCTTTGCCCGACATGAAGCACTACTGGCATTTCAATCATACCGGCTAGACTTAATCCTTCAACCATGAGAGCAAAGCCACCGCCGGCAGTAGTTACCATGCCTCTTGCCCCCGCATACCATGCTGCAATTGCCATATTGATAGCAGCAATCTCATCTTCAGCCTGTTCAACAATTATATTGAATTTATCTGCATAGCCGGCAAGGAGCGTTAACACTGAAGTCCCGGGAGTCATCGGATAAGCTGACATGAAATTGCATCCTCCCGCAATGGCGCCAAGTGCTACCGCGGTTGCACCTTCGATTACAATATCTTCGGAGTTTTCGACCCTATCAAGCTTCGGTATTTTTACCTTGCCTGATTCTAACAACTGAGAACCAATTTCATATCCCTTTTTTAGTGCTTCTATATTTTTATTTATGATATCCTCAGATTTTGTTTTAAAATGCTGCTTTATCTGTTCGATGGCCTTATCCAAATTAACACTGAGCAAACCTGATAATGTACCGGCCGCAACCGTATTAGAAAAAATGGGACCTCCAACTTCTGTTGCCATCTGAGAAAAGGGGATATCAAGTATATTGTAGGATGTAACAACTTTTTCTTTTTCCCCGATTATGACAGTATCTTGGGATATCCGCGTTTTCATGTGGGGTATAGCATCTTTGTCTAATGGAATAAGAATATCAACTCTCTGGACATACGATGCTACTCTGCGTGATGAAACTCGAATCGAAGTAGAGTTGCTGCCACCTCGGATTCGCGACATATATTCTTTTGTTGCAAAGACATTATAGCCACTAGCCTTTAATAGTTTTGTAAAAATCTGCTCTATTGTTTGAATTCCCTGCCCTGCTTCACCACACAGCACTATGGATATGTCATTATTGTTAGGAACATCTGCATCCATGAAGACCCCTCCTTCATATCCGTAACTATTTTGGGAACACTAGTATATCTGCCGGGATGAGTCAATAATGTATATTTAATGGAAAATATCCTGAAATCTTAGGTTTACAAAAGAAAAAGGTTCTAATGATCTTTACAAAACTGATCACATAGAACCTTTTTTTAACGTTAGTTATGAATAATTATTCTACAAAACTTACTTCATCTATATATATATTTCCTGTTTCCCCCGGTCGTTCAGACAGCGTCTTAAATTGAATATTGTAAGCTCTTGTTAATTCATTATCAATAATGGACTTGGTTCCGAATCCAAATTGCTGAAAATCTTTGAAATACAAAGTATATTTCACCCATTGATTTTTAGGGCTGACAATAGGGCCATGAAAGTAATCATATTTCAAATCGATATATCGAGTTTCTAAGGCAACTGTTATCGGATTACTATTATCGGATTTCAAGTAGAAAGTTATCCCTTTGTACTTTGAAATATCTTTATAGTTTTCACTCGGGTCCAGATTAAATAGTGCGATTGCCTGTGCTCCGATAATAGATCCTTTATCCATGTAAGGGTTCCCAAGGGTATAATTCATTTTTAAAGAGGTACTACCTTTGAAGCCATTGTTCACTGTGGTTACAGAAGCTGTGGTACCTGCATTGGCAGTTAAGGCAATAGCACTCCAATAGCTCAGCAAGTTTGTTTGGATTGTATTATCTTCAAAATCGTCAATAAGGTTCTTATTTAATTCCGAAATCAATTGTAGCCGGAGATCTGCATTATAAGTCCCTGGTATTGAACTGATAAAGTTAGATTTAAAAAAGAGATTTTTATTGGTTAATGGCAAAGAAGTTGTGTTGTTGAATATCACGCGTTTGTCAGCATTATCCTGCTGATCAAAAACTGTTCGCCATCCGCCATCCCCAATATCAGGTGTCGCAGCGCTATCCTGAACTAGCATGTTTAAAGTGACGTTACGGGTTATAACTCCTTTTTCATCAAACAATGATAATCCTGCATGCCCGGGTCCAGCATTATTGTCCGTATATACAATTAGGTTCCATGATGGTGATGAGCATGCAAATGAAATAGGATTATTTAATCTGGTAACAGAGTCTGTGGTAGCCGAAATTGATCCGAAGTTAACAGTAACAAAAGTTGGAGATATATAATCATCAGGATAGGTGAAAAAAGTAGAACTATCTAGATTCGGGCGATTTGCGTTTTGCCCGGACTTATCATATGCGGTAATAGTGTAAGCAGTATTTCCTTGAGCCCAGTTTGCAGAAACAACAAGATTAAAGGTAACGTAAAGATTATTAGCTACTATGCTTTTTTGAATACTTGCTAACCTGAGGACATTACCAGGATCTGAGAGAATGTTACAAGTACCTTGTGTATTATCGTTGATCATTCTGATGCTAACCTGTTGCCCTCCACGGTCAAGTTGAAGATCGGCATAGTTTATATAACCTCCGCCGGCAGGAGAACTGATGACATACGGTATTTTGACAAGTGAATTGTTGTAAATATTAGCAGGTATATTTCTGGGCTGGATAGATGGGTTCAAAGGATTAGTCAGATGCGCATAGACATTCGGATATGCACCTGAGATCATTAATGCTGATATGAGCCCTAAACTCTGATTGAAATAATTATACTTGCTGTGCCATTCATTCGATTTTCCGAAAAAAGAATACTCGCCATTATTTGCTTCTGCAAGGTATAAATCAAAAGCATTTTTCCATTTTGAACGGTAAGTTGCATAAGCGCTTTCATTCGATCCCAGCGCACCGACAGAAAACATACCAACCAATGAGACATCAGTATAATTCAGAGTTGCAGAACCATCCATGTTAAGGCACGTGATATTTGAAGGATTAGAAGCAGCCGGCAAATTTCTTGTGTTCGCGAGATATTGCTTCGCTCTGGGCTCTCCAAACCATACATAATCATTCGCCATTCTCCAGTATACTCTAATCGCATCTTTTGACTGAATGTAAGAATTGTACCTGTCATTAGCCCTCGCACCCCAAGAATCACACCAGTCAGGAGCAATACCCAGATTATATCCCTGTTGAGCAGCAAGAACTTTGTATCCCTGGTCAATGATATACTGCCAGTCATGATCTTTATCTTCGTATAAATCAAATATTCGATAGAAAGCTGGCGAGAAATATGACAAATTGGTAATTGCCCTACCACCATAGTAATAGTCGCCAAGTCTGACATATTTATAATATTCATAATCATTTTTATATATGCTATCAATTAATTTCTGGGCTTTACTTTTGTAATCATAACCGGTATTTGTCCATTTACCATTTTGTACAAGTACATCTGCGAAAACAAGGCTCATAGCAATATCTTGATCCGCATCAGTTGCAGAATTATAGTCCAAAACGTTGCCGTTTTGATCGAATACCCACGAGAAAAGATTAGATGTCGCTAATTTACAGAGTGGAGTTGACCATACTTTATTGAGAATACCGTCAAAGGTTGTCTGATCATCCATGAATAAGGATAGCATCATTCCATAACCGGTTGCCTCGGAAGTGGACTTATCACCAGAATCGACTGCTAGGTTAGGCGAGTTGGAATACGGATCAAAAACTAATCCTTGCACCGAAGGATTTACAATATTTCTATAATTTTCTATAAACATTTTTTTATAGCCTGCCCAAACTGTTGAGCAATAATATTTATAGTCAGCACTACTCACTAAAGGAACATAAGTTCCAGGTGCGACATTAAGCTTTTCGATGAGGAGAGGTGTTGCTGTAAAATCGCCCGATTCGTCATCAAAACGAATGTTGCTGATATATACGTTTTTCGTAGTGATCCATGATTGAAGAACCGGAGCAAAATGAACAGCTTTTATCTGAGAGAAATCGATGTTACTGAATTCGCCTAGATTAACTACATAGGTATTAGCCGTTGAATTTGGAACGTTTTCAATTCTGAATTTATTGGACTCAACGTCACCTGCTGTTTTCAGAGATATATCAAGCAAGGGATCATCTGACTGGACATTAAATAGTAATCTTTTGTAGGAACGAAGATCTCTTCCTGAACTATAATCTGTTTCACTGACATTATTGATAATAACACCCATTCCGGTATATACAGAATCTTCTCCGGTCATCGTATACCGGAACCTGTTCCAGGTTGATTGTTTAGGAGAAGTAGCATTACTTACATAAAAATTCTTTCCGCTAATTCTATGAGTGCTTACTCCATCTGATAGATATATATTTCTTATAAATAATTCTTTATAACTAATTCCTGAGGTATTATTCGAATGAAAAGTAATATGAGTGGCGCTGATTAAAAGGGTGCTTGGAACGGTTATGATCGAATAATTTTTTTGCTGATAATCTGAATATACACTAAATCCACCGGTTAAAGTTTTTTTCTGTCCGCCTGTTCCATAGATATTTACAGTAAAGGTATTCATACCAGTCGAAATGCCCTTTGTGTCAAAATAGAGTGTAGTGTATTGAGAAATATTCATGGGAATTAGATTGCCGTTTCCATCCCAGCCAACAAGCGCAACAGTTATCTCAGGGTTTTTTGTAGTGCTTAAGCATTCATTGTCGCACGCGTCAAAGTATGATGATTCCGCGTTACCGTAACTATAACTCTTATATGACTGTGTTATGTTGATAGTAGTGGCGTTTGCTGCAAAATTAAAGAATAGCAAAAGGCAAAAAAACACGATTGAAACCATAATGTTTTTCTTCATTAATGATGTTCTCCTTAATTGTTCTTGTTAGTTTTCCTATTAATCTTTCGTATGTTTACCTGAAATGTCCCAAACTATTTTTAACCTGACGATCTGGCAATTATCGATTTCTATATATTTAACCATATAAATGCGACAACATCAACGCATATTTATTAGATAATGCTAATATTGCCATATAAAATATAGACGTAACTATATCAATTATAGGACCTCTCGGCATAAAAATCAGGACAAAGAATTGTAGGTTATTTTCATCTTCTCAATCTCTTTCATGATCCGCCGTCTTAGTCCGACCGGCTCAACAACCGTTACCTCAGCTCCGAAACTCATAATCCACCAGATAACTTCGTCTAAACCGGATATCTCAAGGCTCATAACGACCGAGCCGTCCTCGTTTTTTCTTAATTGCTGTGTCGGATGCCATAGTTTTCTTTCAATCCATTTTGATATGTAAGAACTAAAGAGCAAAATTATTTTTTCTTTTTCTCCGGACCTTATACCCCAACTTCCGCCAAAATACTCTTCCGGAGAAAAATCCGACTGAATCTCGAATTGATCCTCAAGTATTTGCATCGCCTTGATATACCCGATACCAAAGGTGCGTACAGACTGGCGGGTATGACAGTACCCGATTAAATACCAGGCCCCGTAAGCATACCGGACATGATAAGGGTTAACAATTCGTTCGGAAATTTTGTTACGGCTCATCGTGTGATAAGTAATTTGGATGGATTGTTTTTGTTTAATTGCAGAAATGACCGAATTAAAAACCTCGATAAAATCCTCATCGATACTTGTCTCTTTAACCGATTCAAAAGAAAACGATTTGTTTATCATCTGCGGGTCAAAAGAGACTTCGTCGGGTAAAAAAAGATTTAATTTGTCAAAAACTGAGGATAGTGAATTATAGAACGGAGTGTTTTTATATTGGGCAAGTATTTTCTCGCTGATAAAAAGTGAAATCATTTCTCCTTCAGTGAATTTTACCTGAGGCAATTGATAATCACTATCATAATAATATCCATTTTTGCCCCGACTGTATTTTATTGGGGCACCAAGGGAGTCCTTTAACGCCTCCACATCTCGAAGTATCGTACGTTCGGAGACCTCGAATTTGTCAGCTAAAAACACACAATTAGGATAGCTTTGGTTCCGAATTAATTTATCGATGTGGAGGATTCTGATGAAAGCATGTCTATCCATCTGGTAATATTTTTACGTAAACCTTTCGTATGCGCGGTCCATCGTATTCGCAGAAATATATTCCTTGCCAGGTACCGAGAACAAGTTTTCCATTTTCAATTATTAATGTTTGTGAAAAGTTAGTTATTGTACTTTTTATATGGGCATCTGAGTTTCCTTCCATATGGAGAAAACCTTCGTTAGGAAATGCCCGTCTCAGTCCGACGATGATATCCCTGGTAACATCCGGGTCAGCATTCTCGGTAATTGTAATCCCAGCAGTCGTATGAGGAACAAACAATATGGCAATGCCATTTTCTATATCATTTTCAGATATAAGGTCTTGAACTTGCCGAGTAATATTAATGAGCTCTTCTTTTTTATTCGTTTCAATTTTAATTGTTAATTTTTCCATGGTTTTCCTGCATTTCCTGATAGAATAGTCCTGAATGCCCATATTGTTTATCTATAATTTATTGTCTTTAAAATTGCCTTTTTTATGATAAAAAAAATATAGTACTAAGTTAAATTTATGTCTATAGTTTTTTTATTTTTCAAGCAATAACGATGCATTGTTTACCCGCTGTATAAGAAATCTCATTATTTTACCTTTGCTGACCATAAGAATATTTCGATTTAATTATAAACCATAAATTCAATTTTTTAAGTAATTAATTCGAGAGAACTTGTCTTTAGTTTGTATTCAGAGAAGAATTAGTGAAAAATCCTTTTAGCTCTGATTAGTATTTTATTTTTATCAGTTTGCTATTTTATGGCAGAGTAATATACAATTTTATAATAATTAGTTATAATTAATTCATATTAAGGGCTATTTACATTAAGCCATAGTAGATGATTTAACGGTATATAAAAGTTCCCGAATTCAGCATTAGTTTTAAATGTAAGAAAATCAAATTAATTGCAAACTATTTATTGACGAAAATTTACTGTTTCTGATATATTTGATAGTTGTGTTGAAACATTTTTAAGCAATAAAAATATTTAAGGAGAAGGAAATATGAATTTACCAAAAGATTTACCGAAGATATCAATAATAATCCCTGTAAGGAATGCGGATCGCACCTTGGATACGATGTTCAAATATATATTTGAAATAGATTATCCTGCAGATAAAACTGAAATTATTATTGCTGATGGTGATTCAACTGATGCAACCGTGGATGTGACAAAAAAATGGCAAAAAGAACATTCTAACATTAAGTTTGTACAAGTAAAGAATTGTAAGAGCCCTGGAGAAGCACGTAATGCAGCAATCTCAGAAGTTACCGGGAAATATGTGTTGTTTACTGACGGTGACTGCGCACCAAATAGAGATTGGGCTAAAAAACTCATTGCTCCCTTTTTTATGGACCCTAAGATCGGTGGAATTGGTGGAGATGTTTTAACATTAAGAACAGATCTAAGCAATGATACCGAAAGCTATTGTGAACAAGTTCATTTCTTATCACCTACAGGACGATGCGGACGTAAAGATTCAGGATATATGCCAATTGTCCAGAAAAACCTGCCTCATGAAGTTAATGGCGGCGACAATAGCCCATTTTTTGCTACCGCGAATGTTGCATTTTCAAAAGAAGCTATTGATAAAATCGGTGGCAAATTCTGGGATGAAAAAACCGGGGAAGACGTAGACTTTTCTTTACGAGTTATGGCATCAGGCTATAAATTATATTATGAAATTGACGCTATTGTAAAACATATGCATCGTGTGAGTATGGAAAGCTACTTAAAACAATGGTACGGATATGGCTACGGTCATCCACTATTAATTAAGAACCATTCAAAAGGTGTTTTCGAGGTGGTATTGCAGATAGGTCGAGGGATTAGTTTCTCAATCCCTTCTCCGGTGAAAGGAATAATTCATTTTGGCAGTTTCCATCTTATGCACATATTTGCAGCATTAACAGTGCTTAGTGCCTTAGCAAGTATTTTTACTTTAAACAGAAGCTTTCCATTAGCTTCGCTATTATTATTCGTATTTTTTACTGTTAAATATTTCTGGCCCTGCCTAAAATTAAAACCAATGAACAAATTTTTTGCATGGAGTAAGATCCGTTATCTAACGAATTATAGTTTTATGAAAGGTGCTTATGACGGCACCAAAGAATTCGGTGGGATCTGCATCGAACCAAGCTGGTAGTATGTAGCTGGAACAATAACAATCAAGAACCACATACCCCCCCAATATGGGGGGGTATGTATTAAATATTCCAATATTCTAAGGACTCTCCGGTAATAGCATTAAAAGCTATTAGTATTCACGCTAATTATTAATAGCTTCATCTAAATAAGCATCTATCTGCTGCTTAAGATCTAATAGCGAACCTTTGTTCCTGATAACCCTATCTGCTCTTTGGCTGTACTCGTTTCGGCTCATTTGTGTTTCTAATCGGCTCTGAATATGATCATCACTTAATCCTTTATTCCTTAAACGCTGGATAATATCTGCATCCGGTGTATCAACAACCCAGATCTCATCACATAATAAATCGAGCTTCATCTCGTAAAGAATTGCGGCATTAATGACAAAGGATTTGGAAGTATCTTGAATAATTGATTTTATTTTTTCAACCATCACAGGATGCAAAACTGTCTCTAGCTGTTTTAACTTACTCTTATCAGAAAAAACTAGTTCGGATAACTTTAGGCGGCTTATTTCGTTATTTATTAGAATTACACTGCCAAATAGGCTCGTTAGTCGTTTTACTGTGGCAGGATCGGTTAAAGACTCATGTCCCACACAATCAACATCGATGATTTCAAATCCTCGATCTGCAAGTAATTTTGCAGCTTCATTTTTCCCGGAGGCTATACGTCCTGTGAGCCCAATAATCATACGTGTCTCTTTCAACAATGATTATTCGTATTTTAGTTTTTCCCTTTTAATATCCAGCGGGATTTTAATCGGGTAATCTCCATTAAAACATGCCATGCACATATGGTTTGCTGGTAAATGGATGGCATTTATCATTCCTTCGATGCTGAGGTATCCGATAGTATCAACCTTTAAGTATTTTTGTATTTCCTCAACTGAGTAATTTGCTGCGATAAGCTCTTTTTTTGAAGCGGTATCTATACCATAAAAACAAGGATTAAGCACTGGCGGCGAACTGATTCTTATATGAACTTCCTTTGCACCGGCATCTCTTAATAATTGAACAATTTTCTGGCTGGTAGTCCCTCTAACAATTGAGTCATCTACCAGAACGATCCTTTTTCCTTTAATTGCATCAGCAATAGGATTGAGTTTTACTTTTACTCCGATTTCCCTTAACTCTTGATCCGGTATAATAAATGTACGTCCAATATAACGGTTTTTTATCAAAACATCGTCGTAAGGAATCCCTGATTCTTTAGAAAATCCAATAGCAGCCGGCGTTCCCGAGTAAGGGACTCCAATAACCATATCCGCTTCTACCGGATATTCTTGATAAAGATTCCGTCCCATTTTGGTTCTGCATAAATGAAGATTTTTTCTATGGATGTTACTATCAGGGCGAGCAAAATAAATGAACTCAAATACGCATAACCCGCAACGGTCCTGTTCTTTGTATTGCACAGTTGTATAACCATCATTGGTTATTGTTACCATTTCTCCGGGATTTACTTCTCTCACTAAGTTTGCACCGATAACAGGAAGTGCACAATCTTCAGAAGATAAAACATATCGGCCATCCAATTCTCCTATAACAAGCGGACGAACTCCAAACGGATCTCGAAGACCTAAAAGTTTACCGTCAAGGAGGATAAGAAGTGAATAGGCCCCCTGAATCTTGTCTATAGCTTCCATGATCGCGTCTTCTATTGTGACTGCAGAGGACCGAGAAATGAGTGCCGCAATAATTTCGCTATCGCTACTGCCAGAAAACATATATCCTTCTTTTTCCAATGCATCGCGAAGTTCGTTGATATTGACTAAATTGCCATTATGGACAAGAGAAAATGGTTTGTCGTGAAAGGTGCTTAATATGGGCTGTGCGTTCGCTAATTTTGTAGATCCCGTAGTGGAATACCGTGTCTGCCCAATAGCGGCATAACCTTGTAGTGGCTTAAGCAATTCCTCAGTAAAAACTCTGGATACTAGTCCCATTTCTTTGTGAGTTTTGATTGTGCCGTCGTCTGAGATAACAGATATCCCCGCACTTTCTTGGCCTCTATGTTGTAGCGCATACATGCCAAAGTAAGTGAGCTTTGCTACATTTTTTCCAGGTGAGAATATACCGTATATCCCGCACATAATTATTAATCCTTTCCTACTGATTCATTATTCTAGGGATAGCCTCATAATATGCCTCAGCCATATCTTTAACTTTGTTATTGATAATTTCTTTATTATCCACTTTTACAACAAAATCCGTTCCCATAACTTTCCCAATATATTTACTACTAATTCTTTCTGTTGCACACTTGAAACTTTCAACGTTTTTTTCTGGAACAGTCACAACAATTCTCGACTGGGTTTCTCCGAACAGCAAACTATCGAGCCTAAGTCCTTTTCGGCTGAGTTCTATATTCGCACCTTTATTTCCAGTAATTGCTCCTTCTGCCAGCGTTATGAGTAAACCGCCTTCAGAGCAATCATGCGCTGAATTAACGATGTTCTCATTGATTATCTTTCTCGTAATCTGTTGTAATTTCATCTCGTATTCCAGATTGATAGCCGGTGGTAACCCTGCAGTTTTATCGTAAATAACCTTCAAATATTCACTTCCACCAATTTCGTCTTTATTTTCGCCTAACAAATAAATATGGTCACCCTCATTCTTCCATTCCATGGAGCAGTATCCCAAATCTTTATTAATAAGACCGACGATACCTACAGATGGAGTCGGGAAAATTGCGCATCCTTCATTTTCGTTGTAAAGACTTACATTGCCGGAAATAACCGGAACATTGAACTTTTTGCAGGCATCAGCTAATCCAGTAACGCATTGCTCTAGCTGCCAGAACATCTCCGGCTTTTCCGGATTAGCAAAGTTAAGACAGTCTGTTATAGCCATCGGCTCTGCACCGGTACACGATACATTTCGAGCAGCTTCGGCGAGCGCTATTTGCCCCCCGGTATATGGGTCCAAATAACAGTACCGGGCATTACAATCAGTTGAAACTGAAAGCTTTTTGTCACTGCCTTTAATGCGTAACACTGCGGCATCTGCCGCACCTGGAAGCGCGATTGTATTTGTTTGCACCATATGGTCATATTGTTCATAAACCCATCTTTTTGAAGCAATATTCGGAGAGGTTAATAGTCGTTGAAAAACTGATGCCGCCTTATTATAATTTACGTCCGGAATAGTATCGAGATCTAATTGCTGAACTTGATCCAAATAGCCCGGTCGAATTGATTCTCTTTTATAGACCGGGGCATCATCAGCCAGCGAACGGGCAGGCACTTCTGCTACTACCTTGCCGTTTTCAAGTACTCTGAACATTTTGTCATTAGTTACCTTACCGATAACAACTGAATGTAATCCCCATTTTTCGAATATTTTGTAGGCTTCTTCTTCTTTCCCTTTTTTAAGTATGATGACCATACGTTCCTGACTTTCTGAGAGCAAAAATTCATACGGTGTCATTTTAGCTTCACGGGCTGGCACTAATGCAATATCTATCTCCACTCCATTATCTGCTCTGGACGCCATTTCGCTCAGTGAACTGGTAAGTCCGGCAGCTCCCATATCTTGCATCCCTACAACGCAATCTTTTTTAAGAAGTTCTAGACACGCTTCTACCAGGAGTTTTTCTTGGAACGGATCTCCTACCTGAACAGAGGAACGTTTTTCTTCGGACTCTTCTGACAACTCAACTGAGGCGAAGGTTGCACCGTGGATGCCGTCTCTGCCTGTCGAGGCACCAACATAGAATATCGGGTTATCAACACCGGCAGCATAGCCTTTTATAATCGGTCCATAGAGATCATCTACCTCTTTTTCCCCTGACTGGACGATACCTACACACATCGCATTAACAAGACAGTTTCCTGTATATGATTCATCAAAAAACACTTCTCCTGCAACTGTTGGGATTCCTATACAGTTACCATATCCGGCAATACCTGCAACTACACCGGATAGAAGAAATCTATTTTTTTTATTATTAGTAATCGGACCGAAACGTAATGAGTTAAGACCGGCAATTGGACGTGCACCCATTGTAAATATATCTCTGATTATTCCGCCAACTCCTGTCGCTGCACCTTGATAGGGCTCAACTGCACTGGGATGATTATGTGATTCCATTTTGAATACTACCGCTAGTCCGTCACCAATATCGACAATACCAGCATTTTCTCCTGGTCCTTGTAGTACATATTTTCCGGTTGTCGGGAATTTTTTGAGAAGCGGTTTCGAGTTTTTGTAGCTACAGTGTTCAGACCATAAAACACTATACATTCCTAATTCGTTAATGTTTGGATGACGTCCTAATATTTTTATAATGCGATCATATTCTTCTTCGGTTAAGCCATGTTCTTTCACTATTTTCGGATCAATCATTTTTTCCTCCATAATAATTCAGTTATAATTATTTTTTATAAAGACCTTTTTGATTAATATACTCAAGCACGTGTTTGTCTAATAGCGAAGAAACATCATCTCCATTTTTTATCTTTTCTCGTATTTCTGTTGAAGATACATTCGGAGTTTCAATGTTCAGGTAACTTACGCTATCGTTATAATCCTTAAGTATCGTAGTATTCATAAAGTTGTAGAATTCTTCACTCTTATATCCAGGTCGATTAATTACAATTAACTTACATTCGTGAAGCAACTTGATCGGTTCTTTCCAGCTCAAAAAATCCAGAAAAGCATCGATACCAATTATAAAGAAAAAATCACGATTTGGGTATCTCGATTTTAAATAGTTTATTGTATCAATAAAAAACGACTTTTCTCTTCGATTATACTCTATATCTGACAAAACAAAATGTTCTTTATTCTCAAGCGCTAATTTACACATGTGATAGCGTTGATCAGGTAGTGCTATAGGCTCGTTCCTATGGGGCGGTATATGACTGGGAATAACCCAGATTTCGTCTAATGACCTGGCTGCCAGGACTTTTCTGGCTAAGGCTATATGGCCTTCATGAATCGGATCGAAAGTGCCGCCAAGTAAGCCTATTTTCATTGTTTTCATATTATTTTGCTATTTGTACCCTTCTATATTCACCGGAAGAGATCCTTTTGCACCAGTTAGCATTGCAAACATACCATTCAACTGTTTCCGCTATTCCCTGATCGAAATTAATGGTCGGCGTCCAGCCTAATTCTCTTTGTATCTTCGATGAATCGATTGCATAACGTCTGTCATGACCAAGTCTGTCCGTAACATGCTTGATCAGGGATTTTGGTTTTTTCAGGTAATCCAGAACAAGATGAACTATTTCTATATTTGGCTTTTCATTGTTTCCGCCGATATTATATACTTCTCCATTCTTCCCATTATGGAGGGCCATATCGAGAGCTCGGCAATGATCGATGACATGAAGCCAATCCCTTACCTGGAGTCCATCGCCATATACCGGCAGTTGTTTATCAACAAGCGTATTGGTAATCATTAAAGGTATAAGTTTTTCCGGGAACTGGTAGGGACCATAGTTATTTGAGCAACGTGTAATGACAGCAGGAAAACCAAACGTCTCGAAATAAGATCTGACAAGCAGATCACTGCCTGCTTTACTGGCCGAATATGGACTATTTGGTGAAATCGGTGTCCCTTCTGTAAAATAACCTGTTGCGCCAAGCGATCCATACACTTCATCAGTTGAGACATGGAGAAACTTTTTTACATTGTTCTTCTTCGCTGATTCTAGCAGATTAAATGTGCCAAGAACATTAGTTTTAACGAAAACTGACGGATCTTCTATACTTCTGTCAACATGAGATTCCGCAGCAAAATGCACTACATAATCAATTCCGTTCATTACGCTATCAACATCTTCTTTGTTAACGATATCGCCTTTTACAAAAGTATATGGCACGTGTAATTCCATGTCTGAGAGGTTATCAAGGTTGCCCGCATACGTTAAGTTATCAAAATTAATAATCTGATAATCTGGATAGGTTTGGATCATATGACGAATAAAATTTGAGCCAATAAAACCCGCACCGCCGGTGATAAGAACTTTTTTCATTCCAGGTATCCTTCCTTTTTAATAATTATAATGAATTGAAACTCAATATTTAGCAGATTTTTGTGATTGTCTATTATTTTGTATTTCCATATACAGTTATTACGACCCTTTTATTGGCTGGTTTCAACTAAAAGTATCACCGTTGATAGTGAATCGAATGTATTGGCATAAGGTTGTCTCCCAAGCTGCTGAATATTATATATATTATCAGAATAAACCATTAAATATTTTCATGCGAAGTTAACCTGTATTTTTTTTCAAAGTAATATCTTTGATGATTTTAATTATTTCTTGAGTATCTTTTAGTGTATTTTTGTCGATTAGAACATCATACGCTGGCTTGCCGACTCTAATATCATCGATATCCACATATCCGGTCAATAAGATTCGGATAGTTTCAGTTTTGGTCTGTTTTGCTTTTTCCAAAACCTGTATTCCATTGAAGTTAGGCATCTTGTAATCACTGAGAATAATATCCAATTTATCTTCGTGTTCGGACATGTATTCGATTGCATCTCCGCTGTTAGAAAATCCGACTACATCATAGTGCTCTGAAAAAGAACGAGACAATACATGTAATAAACTTTTATTGTCATCCACGAATAGTAACATTCTTCGCATTTTATTTTCGCCTTTTAAAATCTATCTAGGATAATCAGAATTTTATTTGATTCAGAATGGTATTATTATACATTGAAAATAAAATTTGCATAAGGCTTAATTGTTCGAAAAGTAATGCTATGAATAAGCTGTAAATATATTAGAATTCTACTGCATTTACTCAACACCTGTCTGCTCTTTTAAAAATTAAGCCAATACAAAAAGGAAATAGCAAAACACGTAAACACATAAATCCCCAACTCCTAAACAGAGAACTATAGCAACTCAAAAAAACATTGTAGTGATATTGAAAAATAGAGGAGAACAATGTTCTGGCTTACAATGTTCTTCAGATAATGAAGTTGTTTTATCTGGACAAGGAAGCAGAAAGCTGGACAGTGAAAAGAATAAGGTATTGGTTTATCGAAACCGTTGGCAAGTTCGTCATTAGTGGA
>Ga0209319_1000254_pt1 | contig 83229 bp, 63 predicted proteins | sample RifGroE2_FD_184000 | JGI IMG/M metagenome (GOLD analysis project Ga0209319, IMG submission 184000) | Groundwater microbial communities from Rifle, Colorado - Groundwater E2 (SPAdes) (version 2) | ecosystem: Environmental > Aquatic > Deep subsurface > Groundwater | place: Rifle, Colorado, United... | reverse complement strand
AATCAAAACAACAGTTAAATGATTTATTCCGTGTTTTGGCTGACAACATGGAAACCATAAAAATGTACCGAACTCAGGACCCGATAGTCCAAGAAATTAGATTACTACAATATTCTAAAACATAACCAATAACATTCACCAGTAAAGCCGGGATCAACTTTCCGTTTCTTTGAACATAAAGAGTGTCACCTGCCGATAGCTGGCCGGTATTGGGGAACCTTACGTAAATGCTTTGTCCGGTAACATACGATACAGCTCCCTCAAGCGGAACCTCCCCTGTCTGTGCCTTTACAGATAACAATACAAGGCTAAACAATGCGATCAGCAGATAGCGCATAATATTTGCTTTAATTCGTTTTATCAAGGCGGCCCGGTAAAATAATTTTTGCACTGTTACCACGCGGATGACAGTTAAGGCAGGCGAGGCTGTTATATGAATATCCACTTACACCCTGATGCTCCTGATTCATACTTGTCTGATTGTGCTCATGGCAGTCAATACAGGAGAATACGGCATAGTTGGAAGGATTGGTATGGCAATCAGAACAGGTATTCCATTCCCCGTGGTGCTTACCTGAGTATATGGGAAAATACTGCCCGTCATGGTTAAAAGTCGAGGGGCTCCAGCTATTCTGGTTATGGCAATCTTCACAGGTTACAGGAAACTGCGCTGAACTGTGGGGTGGGTCAACAGTTTGGTTGTAGTCGCTCTGATGACATCCAATACAGGTATTAGGCGTAGTAATGTAATTCCCGGCATGGCATGAACTGCATTCATTGGCAATGCTTGCATGAGCTCCCGACAACAGATAATAGTTATTATGGACAGGGAAAGTTGCCGGCACCCATCCCGGATTTGTAGTATGGCATGTGGCACACTCGGTTGAAAGGTTTAATGCAACATGACCAGGATTCAGACTTTGATTGTAATTGGCTGCATGACAATCGACACAAAGAATTGGGGTGTTTGTATATCCATTGGTATGGCATTCTGAACAAGCCGCTGTGACATGAGCACCGGTTAGTGGAAATCCTGAGATGCTATGATTAAAGGCACCCTCGGCAGACCCCGTAGGATGGCAGGCAAAACAAGCCTGACTGTTATACTGATAACCAGTAACCCCACTATGCTTGTCATTCATGTCGGGTTGGTTATGATCATGACAGTCGATACATGTAAACTGACCATAATTGGCAGGATTGGTGTGGCAATCGGTGCAAATGCTCCACTCACCATTGTGCTTTCCCGAATAAATCGGAAACGATTTGCTATCATGCTCTGTATATTGGGCGGGTTTCCAATCCGGGTTTGTCGTATGGCAATCAGCACACTCCCGAGAGAAATTAAGCGACAGATGATTGGGGTTTATTGTCTGGTTATAGTTGGCCTCATGGCAATCGATGCATAGGGTCGGGGTATTCTGAAAGCCATTGGTATGACAGTCAAGACAGTTAGTGGTAATATGAGCGCCAGTCAGAGGGAACCCGGAGGTGGCATGGTTAAAGGTACCTTCACCGGAACCTGTAGGATGGCAGGCAAAACAGGCCACACTGTTATATTGGTATCCATTGACATCTCTGTGCTTATTGTTCATATCGGATTGATTGTGCTCGTGACAATCAATGCAAGAAAACTGGGCATAAGATGACGGATTGGTATGGCAATCGGTACAATTATTCCATTCCCCATTGTGCTTACCTGAATAGATAGGAAATGAACGACTGTCATGTTCACGATACGCGGCAGGCCTCCATCCGGGATTTGTGGTATGGCATTCGGTACACGAAGTCGGGAAACCCAGCGTACGGTGTGAGGGATTATTCGTACCGTTGTAATCATCCAGGTGACATGAAAGGCACTCGGCAGAAGTGCTATTATAATCGTTTGTCTGATGGCACTGTCGACAATCCTTAATATCGTGTCCTCCTGTCAGGGGGAAGAAATTATGATTGATACCCGCTCCCGACCAAGAATATGAATTGATGTTATGGCAATCTGTACATTGGGTTGAGTAGTTACTGACCAGATGGTTGGGATTCTGAGCCGAAAGATAATTATCGCTATGGCAATCATAACAATTCACTCCAAGTGGTTCAAACAGAATAGGCGTGGTACCGGATAAGGATACCGGTTGCCCTGCCAGTGTTCCATGACAATCGCGACAATCGGCTGTAATATGTGGCCCGATCAAAGGAAACCGGCTTTGCTGGTGAAGGGCTGTTATATCAGGCACAATCCATGAGTTAGGGGTATGGCACCTGCCACAGTCGGAACCCACAGTCTGTTGGTGAACATCCACATGGCAAGAGGTACATTCTTTGCCGGCACTGGCGAACTCAAGTGTTGCGTGACAGTCCTTACAGGTAATCACCCGATGCTGTCCCTCTAAAGCAAATCCTGTTTTACTATGATCAAACGACAATTTCTGAAGTTCAATCTTCCACCCATCAGTATTGTGGCAATCCTTACAGCTTAACGAGAATCCTTTCCCATGTGGTGATTTCTGTCCTTGAGACACCATTATCATGATGGTCAGCAAGAAAGTTAATGACAGTCTTCGCATTTGAATTTTTCAATTTTATACCAGGTGAAGATGCGTTGATTATCCTGTCGGGACTTATGACAGCCGCTACAGGCAACAGTATTATGTTTTCCGTCAAGAGGAAAACGCGTAGCCCCGTGATCAAACCGGGAGGCAGGAAGGAAGCTTTTGGTATCATGACATCGGGCACAATCTGTATATGAAGATATAGCAAACTGCTCCCCATGAATATCCGCGTGGCAGTCGTTGCATTTATCTGACAAACCAGCAAAACGAAAATCAGCTATGCTCTTTCCGTTCAACGGGAGGTGACATTTACGGCAATCAGGTATAGCGTGGGCATCGGTTAAGGGAAATTTCGTTAACGAATGATCAAAAACAACTGTATTCCATCGCGTTTCTTTGTGACATGTCTTGCATGACTTATCGGGGTAATAACTGGCTGTAATCTGCTTATCATGCACATCGATATGGCAATCGACACATTTATTCCCCATATCAGAGAACTTCCATGCATCAGCTTTTTTATGGCAGGCAATACATGGCGTTGCCAAATGTGCATCAAAAAGCTGAAAAGAAGTTTCATTATGTCTGGAAACTGTAAATGTCGAAGGTGTATATCCCATCTCGGTATGACAGTCTGCACAGTCGGAACCAGCATCCCGCCTTGAAAAGTCACCTTTGTGATAATCGACATGACAATCGGTACATCTGGAAAATGAGAGAGGTGCTGTAAAACCATTTTTGTGGCATTTCTCACATGCAACTTGTTTATGAAGCCCTTTCAACTTGAAATTTGTCTTGCTGTGATCAAAGGAGTTGTCAGTTTTCAGCAATTTGAACGACGTCTCCGAATGACATTGCGCACAGTTTTGTCCAAATTTGTTTTCGTGCGGGTCTTTATGACAATCTGTGCATTTGCCATGGCCTATGTCAGTAAACTGCTGAAATTTCACTCCATTCTTCATGGAAGTTTTATGGCAATCAACGCAAAGAACCTGCTGGTGCTTTCCTTTCAGTTGAAAATTTGTCTTGGTGTGGTCGAATTTAGTGGCTGGTTTAAAACTTTTGGCATCATGACAGTCTATACAACTGGCTGAAAGGGTTCCCTGATGATAATCCTGATGACAGCCCAGACATTCTGTTTTAAGACCCAGAAAGGTCCCTGAGTTTTTCTTTAATTTGGCATCGTTGATAAAATCAGGCTTGTGGCAGTCTTTACATGCTTTCCCTGAATGAGCACCATCAAGCGGATAACCAGTCAGGTTATGGTTAAACTTTTCGGTATTAAAACGAATAATCTGGAAATTACGGCCATGATGGTCGTTATGACACGAAGCACAGGTTTTTCCCCTTACTTCTGTTGAGGCATGGTATCCTTTCTTCTGATCAATTCTTGCTTTGATTTCCTGATGGCAGGCCAGACACTTTTCATTCGACACCTTTTTTCCGAGAGTATGGCACTTTGTACAATTAGACATACCTTCAAGATGTGCATGAGCCTTTACCAAGTCGCCGGGTGAAATCTGACCGATAGCAAATTGAAATGAAAACAGCCAGAGAATGGTGAAAAGTGTGTATTTAAATTTGATTAGCAATAGATAATTCATAAGTGGTAATCTATTTAATCATCAATATGTGTTAAAATGGCCTCACCAAACTTCTTAGTAATAACAATCCCAGCCTTTTCCAGAAATTGAATAGGCAATTCACCCCCCGCGAAGACATAGACAAGGTCGTTTTCTAATATAGCCTCAGTTCCCGACAAAGAATCAACAATATGCACACAGTCTTTCTCAATGGAGGTCAGTTGCGTATTAAACCTGACATTCACCATTGAAGAAGCCATGGCCTCATTGATCTTTTTACTGTTTTTTGGCTTAATCCTGTTGAATTTTTCACTTCGGTAAGATAGCACAACCTTATTGTGTTCTGCCAACAAAAGGGCAGATTCAATGGCCGAATCACCTCCCCCCACAACAACAATGTTTTTTCCCCTGATTTCATCGGCTTCAATCAACCGATAAGCTACTTTTTCGGTGTTTTCACCCGGAATGCCAAGTTTTCGTGGTGTTCCGCGCCGTCCTACCGCCAGCAAAACGGCCTTTGCCGACAGTTGCTCGCCGCCTTCAGTATCAACCAGAAAATGATCTCCGGCATTGATTACCGTTTCCACCTTGGTATTTTCTTGAATTGAAATGGCATGCTTACCCAAAACTTCATTCCAAAGGTTCAGCAATTCCTGCTTACCTGTTTCATACAACTTCACTTTACCATGCAATGGAAGCATCATTGGCGATGTCATAACGATTTTTGAACGGGGGAAGGAGAACACTGTGCCTCCAAGGGTATCCTGCTCAAGAGCCAGAAACCTCAAACCATGCTTTTTAGCATTCAGGGCGGCTGAAATACCAGCAGGTCCTGCCCCGACAATTATCAGGTCATAATCGCCCTTGCGATTCTTTATTGAACTTTTCACAAGATTATCAACTGCCTGCCGTCCCTGCTCTACAGCATTCCTAATGAGCCCCATTCCACCAAGCTCTCCGGCGATAAAAATACCCGGCACATTAGTTTCAAAGGTCTGACCAACATGCGGCAGTTCCACTCCTCGTTGTTCGGTGCCAATACATAATGTTATTGCTTCGGTGGGGCATGCATGGAAGCATGCACCATGCCCGATACATCGCGATGCATTGATAACCGTCGCCTTTCCGTTCAGAATGCCCAGAATATCCTTTTCGGGACAGGCTGCCACACAGGCCCCTGTCTTGATACACTTTTTGGGGTCTACAACCGGGTGAAGCGAAACCGGCTCATAAAGCCCTTCTGCCTTGGCAAGGGCAATTTTTCGACCTACTTCATGCGATTCACGATGCAATTTTCTAAGATAGAAGACTACCACAGCGATAGCAAAAAGGCCAAGCAAGCCATACGTGATGAGTTGTTCAACAAATACTTCCATAGATTTAAAATATCCAGCGATAACCAAATGCGATCGTGACCCCTACATGAATCAACATTACCAAAATCATTATGAGGGCAAAAGGCATGTGTATCACATGCCAGAACCGAAAAAGATTCTGCATGGTTTCAAGCCTCTCTATCCTTCTTTTCAGCGAATTATCAGCTTTTACAAGCCTGACAATTGTATGCCTCTGACTGGCCGAAACATTTTTTTGCTTCATCAAATGTTTAATATCGCCAACCAGTTTTCTGTCTGTACTCAGTTTCTTAAAATAACCGGTAAAAGGACTTTTCCCGGCCATTAATTGCGTACGTTCGTATTCTTTCACCAATTGTTCATAGTATTCGTTGTTGTCCCCCAACAATTCCCCGATTTGTTGCTCGAGGGGTTCTTTTCCGGCGCGCACCTCCTGAAGAGTCAACTCCCTCCCCTCAATGGTTCGTGGTATCTGAAGGTAGATGAAACGCCCCAGTATCCCGCTGGCAAATACGGCTACCATACTCCAGAAACTCACGGCAACCAGACCGCCGAACTTCATGGCGGTATGAAACAGGATGAGTGTGGGCCCTAGTGAACAAAGAAAGATATGAAATTCTAACCAGTGCTTCAACAGCCCCAACCGTTGCATCCACCGCCATCTCTTACGGGCCATATACAACCCCATACCAAAGATCATCATCAGGGTACCGGCAATTCCCAATCCATGCCCCACAAGCCCGCTTGGACGAAACGCATCATGCCCGGGATGAAAGAACCGCTCTTCCAAACTCGTCGTATAATAGTCATAGCCCTTATATACAATTATTAATAGTACAATGAAATATATTGTACTCAATGCTCCGATATACAAAAGATGTATTTTCCTGGACATAGTTCGCGTTGTAATTGTATACCTAAACAAAAAAGGTTCAGAAATGTCTTCCCAAAACGACCAGAATACTCTATTTGAACTAATTCCAAATTACTATCCTGTCTGCCAGTAAATAATTATATAAAGTAACTGGCGCCTATTAATCTTTCCAACAAGACTTTATTCCACAAAAAAAGAAAGATTACAATTCGTCAAAAACAAAGCCCGTTATCGTGTTGCCAGCCTTATTAACCAGTAAAAGTATGCTTTTATTATGAAGGAAAAGAATCAAGATGCAACGAACAATAAACTCATGTTATAACTAAGTTCGTATTTACCATTGCTTTTCCTACATTTGTGGTTATAATAACCAACCTGTCATATCATGAAGAAATTACTGCAACTGATTGCCTTCCTGATGCTTTGCCCCTTTGTGCAGGCACAGGACACGAAAGCAAAATTGCCTGTTGATCCTAACGTCACCATTGGCAAGCTTGAAAACGGACTTACCTATTACATCCGCCACAATGCGGAACCCAAAGGACGTGCTGAATTCTATCTGGTGGTTGACGCCGGTGCAATCCTGGAAAACCCAGATCAGAATGGTCTGGCTCATTTTTGTGAACACATGGCGTTTAACGGCACCAAGCACTTTCACAAAAAACAAATCATTAACTACCTTCAATCAATCGGCATGAAATTCGGCCCTGAGATCAACGCCTTTACCAGCCACGATGTCACCGCCTACATGTTGCAGAAGGTTCCCGTCAATGTTCCCCAGAACATCGATACCTCTTTATTAATCCTTCATGACTGGGCTTCGGCCATCTCGTTTGAGGACGATGAAATCGACAACGAGCGTGGTGTCATTCACGAAGAATGGCGCACCGGACGTAATGCCATGGAACGTATGAACAAGCGTGCCGGTAAGATCCTCTACAAAGATTCAAAATATGCCATACATGATGTGATTGGTGAAATTGACATCATTGACAACTTCAAACACGAAACACTCAAGGCATTCTATGCCGACTGGTATCGTCCAAATCTACAGGCCATCATCGTAGTCGGCGACGTTGAAGTTGCAATGATTGAACAGAAGATTAAAGAACTCTTCGGTCAGCTTGCCAATAAAGAAAACTCGCCGAAACGTGTAATTGTTGCCGTACCAGACCATAAAGAAACACTGGTAGCCATTGAAACCGATAAGGAAGCTCCTTACACGGTGGTTCAGGTTTATTACAAACACCCCCGCACTGAAAACGATGGTACCGTTGCCTCATACCGTGATATGCTAAAACGCAATCTCTATAACCAGATGATGAACATGCGTTTGCAGGAGATCATTCAGGGTGAAAACCCTCCCTTTGCCTATGCTTATTCAGCCTACTCCAGCCTGACCCATTCAAAGGACGCCTACCAGAGTTTCGCTGTGACTCAAGCCGATGGGATTGACCGTGCCCTTGACGTAATCCTGACCGAGAACCAACGTGTAAAACAACACGGCTTTGTAGCATCTGAACTTAAACGCGCCAACGAAGAGATGCTCAAACAACTCGAAAATCAATTCAATGAACGTAATAAACGCCGTTCAGATCAATATGTATGGGAATATTTCGGAAATTTCCTCGAAAATGAACCCATTCCTGGCATCGAGAATGAGTTTGAACTCACAAAAAAACTCTTACCTACAATTACGCTTGCTGAATTAAACCAACTTGCCCAGAAATGGCTTACCATCGAAAACAGGGTAGTTACCGTGATGATGCCCGAAAAAGATGATGTTACCCCTCCTACCCAACAACAAATTCTTGATATCGTCGACAAGACATCAAAGGCTCCCGTAACGGCTTATGTCGACAAGATGTCTGATAAACCTCTCATTGCTAAAGAACCCAAAGCCGGCAAGGTAACCGCTGAAACGAAAAACGCTCAGCTTGGCACCACCGAATGGACTCTGAGCAACGGGATTAAAGTCGTGCTGAAGCCAACCGACTTCAAAGACGATGAAATTCTTTTCTCAGCTTTTTCTAATGGAGGCACATCGCTCTATCCTGCTGAAAAGATTCTATCGGCCAACTTCAGTGCGCAGGTTGCCGGCATGAGCGGGCTCGGTGAATTTGAAAACATGGACCTCGAAAAAGCCCTCGCCGGAAAGATGGTGAACATTAATCCCTTCGTAAACGAGCTTCAGGAAGGATTCAATGGCAATTGTTCGAAGAATGACTTCGAAACGTTACTTCAACTTGCTTATCTCAGCTTCACTGCCCCGCGCGTAGATGAAAAGGCCTTTGGCTCATTCACCAACCGTATGAAGAGTATGCTCGAGAATGCAGCACTTGATCCTTCCCAGGCCCTCAGCGATACCGTACAGGTAACCCTTGCCAGCTATAGTCCCTATCGCCGCCCCGTAACGGTTGCCCGCCTTGCTGAGGCCAATGTCCCCGATATCACCAACATCATTCGTGAACGTTTTGCCAACCCTGAAGACTTCACCTTCCTGTTCGTAGGATCCTTTGATCTGGCAACGGTCAAGCCTTTAATTGAAAAATACATCGGCGGACTGCCTACCACTAATAAAAAAGAGCAATGGCGTGACCTTGGTATCCGTCCTCCTAAAGGTGTGGTAAAGAAAGTTGTTAAACGCGATATGCAGGATCCCCGTGCCACTGTCTACGTTGTAATGCCGGGCTACTATGGTTATGAAACCATGGACAAACTCGCCCTTGAAGCCATCAACGACATCCTGAGTACCCGTCTGGTGGAAACCATCCGCGAAGAAGAAGGTGGAACCTATGGTGCCGGCGTTTGGACTAATCAGAAAAATGTGCCAGAGGCAATGTACCAACTCAACGTCCGGTTTGACTGTGACCCAGATAATGCCGAAAAACTTACCGGCATCGTGCTGCGCGAAATTGAAAAACTCCGCGTCGATGGCCCTGACGACAAACAAGTGGGAAATGTACGCGAAAACAAGCTGAAAACCTACGGCGAAAAATTACGCGAAAACCGCTTCTGGCAGTCAACCATAACCAATATCTACAACGGAAATGCAACCGTTGAAGAATTTACCAACTACGAGGCCAACATTAAAAGCCTGAACCCTGAGTTGGTCAAAAAAGCTGCCGCTAAATTCTACGATGGAAAGAACCTGATTGACATCCGTCTGCTTCCTTCCAGCACCGAAAACTCGGTTAAAAACCCAAATATGCTGAGAGATCAGAAGTAACAACTGACCCCTCGATAAAAAGGCTCCTGTAACAGGGAGCCTTTTTTGTTTGCACTCATAGAAAATCCAGGGTTCATGATTAAAAACCGAATATTGCGCCAACCAGCGAGCGCTAACCAAACCGGCGTAGTATTTTAATGATTAGCCAAAGCGGCCTCATCGCAGCCAGTCTCTGAATCTCTCTGTCGTTTCTGATAATGCAACCCCTGACAGAAACCTCTGCTTTTAAATAAAGAGAGAGATACTACCCACAACCCTGATAAAACCCTTCAGGGTAATTAACAAGACCAATTAACATCTGTTTAAATATCTTTCCTGCGTGCACATTATGAACGCCGGGTCAATAACCAACAGCCTTTATTACGTCTCTGGCGATACTTTTTATTGTGAAGACAAACCCAGTGGTAACGCTACCCGTGTATGAATCCGGAATACAATTGATCCTTGGGACTGCATTCAAGCAGTAAATAAAAGAGGCTCCCTGACAGGGAGCCTCTTTTATGATTAATCTGACAAAAGGGTAAAGTATTGTTCGCAGTTATTCAATAAGCAGGCAAAATTCAGGGTCTGCCTGCCAGGTTACATCATGAACTTATCTTACCTTGAAACTGGTTTGCCCAATCAGCATATCATCGAGGTAAAGACTAACATTATATGTCCCGTCGGCGAACTCTTCCTGTAAGGGTAATTTGTTCCAATAAGTAACGACCGTAGCTACCTGATTGGCATAATTTACATCTTCTACGATGCTATATTGCAATCTTTCTTCCTTGTATTGGAAAGAATAATCGTCGCCGCGTCCTTTCATCAGTACCTTACCGTTAGGGTCGGAGATACGTATGTAGACAGTTTTCTTGCCGGCTACTGCCAGCACATTCTCGGCCAGGCTGAAGGAGACCTTAATCTTATCAATCCGCCTGCCCTTATCGGTAACTTCTTCGCGTTTGCCTCCTCTGATTCTGATCCCGGTTGCCCCAACGTTAAAAGCAGTAATGGCTGATCCGGCTACAATTTTCTCATTCAACTGATCTTTCTCTTTTGTCAGTTGCCGTGCTTTGCGCTGTTCAACCTGGATTTCTTCACGCATTTGTTCATTCTCAACCATCAACTGCCGGTTAAGGGTATAGAGTGAATCCATCTGGTGCAAATATCCCTGGGTGATTAAACGCAAACGATCGAGCTTCTTCTTGGTCTTTCCATATTCCCATTTTGTATCGAGAAGCTTCTTGATTTCAAGCGCATTGGCCTGAATGATGCTGTCTTTGGCTTTTAAAGAATCGGCCAGTTGACCATACGATTCCTTAATACGATTGTGTTCAACGATCAGTGAATCGACCTGATGCTGCATAGAGATTTTCTCAGCCTCTTTAATCTCGGCCAGTTCAGCCAGTTCACCTTTCATTCCCATCCACTTCCACACCATAACCACAATGATTAAGGCTGCAATGATAAGTATGACCAGCATCACAATTCTACTCTTGTTGTTGTTTGTTTCGCTCATGAGGTTTTATAATTATCGGGTTGAAAAACGTTTTGAATTCAATGTTGTTGCAAAGATATGAAAATTGAAAGGAAGAATCTGCAATAAAACCGCTTTACAAATCAGAACGGTTGGTATTCCAACTTTTGATTCTGTGAGTCTTCCGGAATAATATACCCCGGTACTTTATCTGCCTCCTGCACCATTTTGTACCAGCCTGGCGGATAAGGAACCGTTTGGGGACTTCCCGCTGCATCTTTGATATAATCGTCGTTATATTTTACCACGAGAAGGTTTCACAGTTTTTGCGATGCATCGACCACAGAATTTCCAGCGTTGCTGGAGTAACGTGTCAGACATTCAGATCATTCAGCAGGAGGAAGTTTGACCACGGCTTGTTCAGGTGAGTCGGATGCTGTCAGAAATTTATCTTTCCAATAACGCTGAACCTTCTGAATGTCAGGTATCATGTTACTAACAATCCGATTTTTCGCATTTGCCTGATGAAACCCGAATGCATCTAAGTAAGAGGCAAGCTGTGTGATAGCTGATTTTGCTTTTCAGGCAGCAAATCTTTTTCTCTCTTTTTATTATATGAGTTTTACCAAAGTTAGACTTCATTTGAAACTGGTTCGTTTTCGCTTCGTTAAAAAACGAAGCCGCTTCGAAGCTACTTCGAAGCCACTTCGAAGCGACGATATGTTTGACCTCTGTTTATCAGGGATTTGATAATTTCTGTTTTGTTGTAGAATAATGTGGGTTTTTGGGGGCATTTAACCTCATACCAACTACTAAATTTGTGCCCTTGAGATCGTCACAGGCAGCATTCGGCATAATTTACATAACTCCGGCATCCGGCAGCATTCCATTAGTGATTATTCGGCTAAATCACGGGTTATTCGTTTGAAGAGTTTTATTACGGGTATTCAGGTTTGAAAAAACTTCACGGGCATCTGCCGCTGAAGTCAGCCGGCTATATAAAACACCAGAGAAGAGGCTGTTTCTCACTTCTTCCCGGGTTCATCAGGAACTTGCATGGTAAGTATTGTTTGCCAGCGATTTATATGATGATTTGAGGATGATTAATTGATCTTCGGCGGACGAATAACCTTCATTAATCTCAAGCCATGTCAGAATTTTTCCACCATAAGCTAAAGTTAAAATCCGGCAGACATTTGTTTAAATTACAGTTACTATTATACAATTCCAGACAGCGACAAAAAAGCAGACCATACTTTCATGCCATCGCTATCACGGCTGACATGACGGAAGAAGAGACCTGTAAGCCTTTTAATGACTGTTTCAACGATCACCCCGCCAAATCCCGAGGAAAACAACATCTCAGGAAAGACTGGTTTTGCATGAAATACTTGTACCCTAACGACAGGATCAATGATTACAATTGAAGTCACGGCTTCAGCTTCAGAAATGAAATAGATGACGAATATGTTGCAAATGAAGAAAGCCTTCAACACCCATCTTCAGCTTTAACAACAAGTTGGTTAACTCTTTTCTGACAGGCATCATTTCCAGCGCATCGTGACTGTTAACCCGGCCAATCCTGTCCCAATGGCATAGAAGGGATATAACAGCTGTAACAACAGGAATCTGGTGAACACCAACCTCAGGTTGCCAGTATGGTCTGACCAGACAAAGAGCAACGGCGCATCGGCAATCGTTTTAATTCCATATAACAATACGGGCAGCCACCATGATGTTTGAGCCAAAAGGGCACCAAACAGGGAGACCACAATCGAAAGATTTGTCAATACAACAAGCAGCGAAATCGATACAATCGTCGGATCAGTATATCCACCGGCCTTTGAAGCCCACCTTAAACGCTGATGAAAAAATGCAGCAACTGTTGGCTCAGGTCTGATTACCACCCTTCCCTCTTCCCACACCTGACAGGCAATGGATCCGGAACCATAATGGCGCTGCACATACTCCAACAAAAACATATCATCGCCCGAAGCATATCCCTTCTGAAATGTATCGGTTACCGCCTTTCGGTATACATCTGCCCGCACCAACATTGAGGCACCATTCGCCATTACAGGAACCGATGCAAAAGCAGTCGCAGCAGTAAGCGCAGCAATACTTTGATATTCGGCAGCCTGCATCTTCCCAAACCACGTACCGTCCGACACCATATCGATACTCCCCAATACAAGTACCACCGACTCGTTGGTAACGGCTGTCATCATCCTGCTTATCCATTCAACCCCCGGAAGTGTATCTGCATCGGTAAAGGCAAACCAATCCGAGTGGGCACATCCCACGGCAGCATCCAAGGCAGCTCTCTTCCCCCGAAGTTCGCCAGGGGAGCATACTTTCAAACTGAATCCTGTTATGGCAGAGGCTTTTAAGGCCTCTGCCACAGATTGATCTGTTGAATGGTCATCGGCAAGCACCACCTCATACAAATGCCGGGGATAATCCTGCCGGGCAAGTTGCCCTATCAAGTCTCCAATCCGAGCGGCTTCATTACGGGCAGCAACCAACACACTGACTGTTGGCTCCCCCCTCCGATCTGGTGGCATCCCTGAAAGGCCTCTCTTCAGGACAACTGTCAGCCACCCGAGTAACGTCAGGTAAGCCAATGCCGGGAGAACCAATAAGATAATACCAATAATCATTATTTAAAGATTGAGCGGAAAGGCGAAGGAATCCTGAGTCGGTTGATAAAGAGCGAACCCAAAAGTGCCGGCAAGGCGATGTTGATAATCCATAGTAACGATGAACCAGCAACAATGGCCAGTGTTTGCCGGGCATCGATAACAGTCGGGTCATAATAAACCGAGAACACGGAAACAGCTACCGAACTACGAATACCAAGCTCAGCAAGTGCAAAAGATGGTATGGCAGCCATCACGAACCAGATCACAACGATCAGCATAAGCACATCAAACCAGGGTGCTGTCAATCCAAAGAGGCTAAGTAACAGCATATATTGGCCGGTAAAGACCACATAGCGGGCAAAGCTCATCGAGAGGATTTTCAACAACGTACGATGATGAAACCTTGAAAATACCCGCACATAACTCTTGATTCTGCGCCACCGCCTTGGAATAAGGCTCCGGATTACATTGGTCAGAAATGAAACATTAAGAAAGAGCATAATAATACCTGCATCAACACAGATTGTAAGCACCACCACCGAAGAATAAAGAACCTCCGGCATATTATAGACCAGATTGGAATAACGCTCTATAAAAACCAGCGACATCAGAGAACCCACGACGATGGTAACTGTAAGCTGAGAAAAACTTCCTACAAGGGTAGCTAAAATTGCACGAAGAGGGCTGATTAAGCGCAAGCTGAAAACACGGCCAACAAACTCTCCTACCCTGTTGGGAGTAAATACGCTTACAGTTACGCCTGTCAGTATTGCTTTAACGGCGTCGGGCAGACTCACTTTCTGAACTGATTCCATCAGTTTCTGCCATTTCAGAGCCTCAATCAACCAATTGACAATCATTAGCATGAGCACTATGATAAGGAATACCCAAAAACGGCTTGTACCAAGCTCATCTAAAAAAAGGTTCCACGCCTCCAGCAGGTTATCACGACCAGCCACCTGTTTGATAATGAAACCCCAAGAGGCCAGTACGATAATCAGTCGTACCGCGATGTTTCTTATTTTGCTTACATTTGCCATCTGGTTAATTCATCTAAATATTGCAAAAAGAGCGCGTTATACTAGGCATCGATCCCGGTACCAACATCATGGGTTATGGGCTGATCAAGGTGGAAAACACCCGTATGGAATTGATAACCTTAGGTGTAGTCAAACTTGGTGCCTTCGAAGGCCAAGCCTTAAAATTACGGAGAATTTTTGAGCGTGTACTTGCACTTGTTGACCAATACCATCCCGATGAAGTAGCACTCGAGGCTCCATTCTTCGGAAAGAACGTCCAGAGCATGTTAAAACTAGGTCGTGCTCAGGGAGTTGCGATGGCGGCAGCACTATATCGCGATGTCCCGATCGTGGAATATTCACCCCGAAAAATAAAACAGGCGATCACGGGCAATGGCAATGCCACCAAAGAACAGGTGGCTCTTATGCTGGCACGCGTCCTGCCTGTCGATTCCGACCCCCAATACTACGATGCCACTGACGGATTGGCTGCTGCTGTTTGCCACTACTATCAGCGCAATACAACTTCTGCAGATTCCGGAAAAGGCAAAAAAGTAGCCGGTTGGGCGAAATTTCTCTCCGAGAATCCTGACCGCAAAATCTAGAGTTATAACCCTTCCCCAAAACCATATCATTTACCATTATCCGGCACCATTAACCCAACTTAACCCTGACACATCCATTCACGCAGTGCCATTCGGCCACAAGAGCATTGAATCCAAAATTTACAAGCCGGCTCAATAACCCAATTCCCGAATCATCACTGGCCGGCGAAAGGAGAATACTGCTATAATCGGTAATATGCCAGGCCTCCAACATCCCCCCTCGAAGCATTACATTCCTGAAAATACGCTACCTTTGCGCCGTATTCCTGAAATAATAATTCATGAACCAAGCGCTTACCAGGCCAGACCTTTCCGACTACTACACCGGACAGGCCCGACATCTGATTGCCATCGACTGTATAATTTTCGGTTTCGACGAAGGAGAACTTAAACTGTTGGCCATACGCCGGCAAATTGAACCTAACAGGGGCAACTGGTCACTGATAGGCGGATTCATCAACGAAAACGAAAGTCTGAGTGATGCTACCGGACGGATTATCAGAAATCTGACAGGTCTGGAGCACATATATGTCAGCCAGCTTTATGCCCATGGCGAGGTGAACCGTGACCCTGTTGCCCGTGTTCTTTCGGTTTCCTATTATGCCCTGATAAAATGTCAGGCCTACAACCAACAATTAATTGACGCTGCAGGTGCCCGCTGGTTTTCGATCTCAGATCTTCCTCAACTCATCTTCGACCATCCTGAAATGGTTGCCATGGCACTTGCTGAACTCAGAAAAGAGGTAAGGGTTAAACCGATTGGCTTTGAACTCCTTCCGCCAAAATTCACTCTCCCACAGCTTCAATGCGTCTACGAAGCGATCTACCAAAAGACTCTGGATAAAAGAAATTTTAGAAAGAATATCTTACAAATGGATCTTCTTGAACGGCTTGACGAAAAAGACAAAACCAATTCCCGTAAAGGAGCCTGGTTTTATCGCTTCAACACAGACCGCTACAAACAACTCAGTTCCAATGGATTTTATTTCTACGTAAGCGTTTGAACCAAATGTTTGAATCTTTGAATTATCATTACCAACATGGAATCCGCCCAAACCCCCGATCCTGAGATTTTGCTTCAGATTGTCCGGATGCCCATGCCATTCGGAAAATATAAAGGGACCCTGCTCAGCGACCTGCCGGTATCGTACCTCGAATGGTTTCAGCGTACAGGTTTTCCCGACGGAAAACTGGGTGTCCTGCTTCAGACAGTCTATGAAATCAGGCTTAATGGTCTTGAATTTATACTGGCTCAACTGAAACGGATGAAATAGCCACCCAAATGAAAGCCGCGACTATCAGCCAGTTAAGATCAGAATTACAAGGACTCGGGCAACCCGAACTAATCACCCTGTGCCTGAGACTCGCCCGTTTCAAAGCCGAGAACAAAGAATTACTCACTTACCTTCTTTATGAGCAGCACGATGAATTGTCGTTCGCGAACAACGTCAAACAGGAAATGGACGAGCTATTCACCGCTATCAACTTCGATTCACTTCATTACGCGAAAAAAAGCATCCGCAAAATCGGACGGGTAATCAGTAAATACAACAGATTTTCAGGATCAAAACGGGTGGAAGCTGAACTGTTGATCCATTTCTGCCGTAACATAAAAGATTCAGGATTTCCACTGCATGAAAAATCACCGCTGTACAAATTCTACACGAACCTGTTACAAAAAATCAGCAGGGCGATCAACACACTCCACCCCGACCTGCAATTCGATTACAGGAGGGAACTTGATTCTTTATCAAAGACCCGGAAACAATGATCCGGCCAACCCTACACCTGCTTCTTTTCTTCTCACTCCAACTTTTCTACCTTTGCGTGCGATAACCTATACAATATGAACGATCACGACCTCCACACGACTTACAGGCTTCAATCGGTCATCTCAGGAGCCATCTTCGATGATCAGGGCTGGACGCTCGATGCCCCCGGGGAACAACAACCCTCGCTCATCAGGGCCATATACAATACAAAACAAATCAAGGTAAAAGAACCTGAACACGGAATCTACCGGTTTGCCGACTGGCTGCCTGTCCATCGGAAATTACAGGGCTCCTCGGCTCCTGTCACTTATCAGAGTAAAGGGTTGGCAGCTTCATTAGGACTTAAGAACCTGTGGATTACCTTTAACGGCTACTGGCCCGAAAAAGAAGCTTTGATGAACACCTGTTCGTTCAAGGAAACCGAAGCCTACACCGTTTGCGCACGTCTTCCGCGCAACAATAATCAGGTGCTGGTGGTCGCTTCGGCAGGCAACACAGCCAGGGCCTTCGCTCATGTGTGCTCAGTCAACCGCATTCCGCTGTTACTCTGCGTTCCCGAAGACAACCTCAACGCCTTGTGGAGCGACGCACCACTTGACGAATGCGTCAGGCTGATATGCACAAAAACAGGTAGCGACTATTTCGACGCCATTCAGCTTTCTAACACCGCCGTCATGGTTGGCGGTTTTATTGCTGAAGGAGGTGCCAAAAACGTAGCCCGGCGTGACGGGATGTCAACCACCGTTCTTTCGGCAGTTACCACCATTGGGCAAATACCCGAATACTACTTTCAGGCCGTTGGTAGCGGAACCGGTGCCATCGCAGCATGGGAAGCCAACCTTCGGCTGCTGGCCGATGGACGCTTTGGTCAGCAGACCATGAAGCTCATGGTTTCACAAAATGAGCCATTCCTGCCCATCTATGATGCATGGCATGCTGCATCACGCCAGATGCTTTGCTTCAACGACGACGACGCACGCCGTCAGGTAGAGATGATCGATGCCAAGGTACTTTCAAACCGTAAGCCCCCGTATGGCATTACCGGTGGGCTCTTCGATGCCCTGACCCAAACAAAGGGAACCGTCCTTAGGGCATCAAACCAACAGGGACGTGCAGCGCAACAACGATTCCTCGAAACCGAAGGAATCGACATTCATCCCGCTGCCGGTATCGCCCTGGCTTCACTTGTTAATGAACTGGATGCCGGACATATTCGATCCGATGCCCTCATCATGCTCAACATCACCGGAGGTGGAGAACAACGGCTTAAGCGCGAAAATCACCTGCATCCAATTAAGCCATCGCACATTTTCAACATCAATCCATCGAAGGAGGAAGTGGAAACCATCCTCACCCGGCTTTTCAAACAAAACTGACCCATTGCTGGAACCGTTCCTGAATTTCCTGATATGATTATATAAAAAAACCGTCTCCAGTCTTTCTATCTAAACAGGAGACGGTAATATGATCGCGTTCCGTTGGTCGGTGGCAGAGAATGGCAGAGATTACAGCATGACCACTTTCCCGTTGTATTGCTGTCCACGGGCAGTCAGTCTGCACACATACAACCCAGGTGCCAGCGGTCCTGTAGCGATAATCTGATCTACGGCAGTTGCTTCAAATCGGAGTTCACAGGCCAGACTTCCCGCAGCATTGTAGAGTTGTAGTGTGTACGCGTTTCCTGATTCCAGTCCTGTGATGGCGACCTTAGTCCGTTCAGGTGATGAGAAGGTAACCGTTGAGGACTTCGCTGAGGCTTGTCCGATACCGGCATAGGTACTTCTGATCCGCACTACAACCCCTTCAATTACTGTAAGATTATAAGGCATGGAGGCCGGAGGCAGTGTATACCAGCCATTAGCCGAGCCGCCCCATCCGAAATTAAAATGGTAAAACTCATCAGTATTGTAGCCATCAATCACAACGTTATGCCCAGTTGTGTTAGTCTCATCGACGACAGCAAGGTGAGCAGGCATTGCATTTTTCATATCTTCAGCTACCCGGGCATTGATGGACGTATCGGGAGGCATAAGCAATTCAGCCTGATCGAAACCAAACCTGAGTATGGCCATGTAAGCCTGATCGACACCAAATGTTCCTGACCCTGATGCAGTATAAACCTGATGAGCAGCTACCCCCGTCGCGAAGCTGAGTGCAGCATGCATACTGTCAGTCGTGGGGTAACCATTGGTATAACATTTCTCCAACGTATCAAGCCAGACATTAAGCTCCGGAAAGGAGGGGAACTTACGGACGGCATAGTCGTTATCAATCCAGTATTGATTTCCGGCGCCATAGCTGTGGTAATAGTCATCAGTATCATCAAACCGGGTAAAGTTAAGCGAGCGGTTGTAGTTAAAAATCTGTGCCATCACAGTAGCCGGACAACCGACATACGACCTGCTTCCAGCATTGAGATCCATTGGACAGAACTTGTTGTAGGGTGAAGACTGCGTCCAGTTGGTAAAGAGCCAGCCACCTGTAACCGTTGAGCCTTCAGGAGGCCATTGTTGAAATGGAGTACGTGGAGATTCTTTCCAGTACATCTTTTCAGAAGGAATGGACCCTTCGGAAATAGCATCAAGGCGACCATTGTAATCGCTGGCCAGCAAGATCTTCCATGCACTAAATTGTTTTGGTGACTGATTGGGCACAACATCACCATAAGCCAGTACCGGACGAAGGATCGAGTCAGCACTGATTACTACAAAACCCCTCTCGGGATGAACCACCAGCCATGCCACCGTGGTATCATGCTGGGCGAGGGGTTCTATGCTAAGGTTGCCCCCATCGACCGACCGCATGTTCCAAAATTTCATGGCCCGAAAACCAGCAGTAATGGGGTTGATGGACTGACAGTTGCCTGCAACGACACCCTGTAGCAGCAAAAAGAATAAAACAAATCGGGAATAAGACTTCATGACAAAAGATTTTTATGCAAAGTAACGACAAGCGGCTGAGGGCGTGTTTGTCAAATCTTGCTAATTCGATACTGGTGGGGGGTAACTCCTGTCATTTGACGGAAAGCACGGCAGAAGGAAGTATGGTCGGGAAAGCCACATCGTAATGCTACTTCTCCGATAGGAAGCAATGTTGAGATCAGACGCTGACATGACTCTTCAATTCTTACTTTCAACAGGTAATGACATGGAGAACAGTCATACAATTGCCTGAAAAGCCTGCTGAAATGAAAAACCGAAAGTGAAGCTTCAGCTGATAGTTGTGCAAGGGTAAGAGGCAATGCATAGTCACGGTGAATCAATGCTACTGCAAATTGAAGCCGATGATGGATCTCCTGTCTGACAGCCGGCTTTAGTTGGGGCAACCTGTTAATCCGCTGCCTGATCACCTGATTCTCCCGAAGCAGATCCTCCACTACCTGCAACATGATACAATCCGGGATCGAAGTCCTTGAAACACGAATAGCCTCATCGGTCATAAAGACGAGGGTATCCAGACTTCTTTGAAGCCGCCCCGGATTGAGTACTGCCGCCGATTCATCCCACGGAAAACCAGTGGAAGTTATGCCATCCTGCTGCTCAGTCAATTCGGACGAAGAGTGGGTCAGTGCAATTGCCGTCTGTTCAACTGTGTGCGATGAAAAATAGAGGCAAAGTCCTTCAGCAGGACTGGCTTCTTTCACAACAGCCGAAAATGGCGTTCCGGGCTTCAGCAATAAAAACTCTCCTTCTCTCAGTCGTTGTCTCCGCTGCCTGAAATGGTAGATCTCCGAACCTTTTGTCACCAACTTCACCGAATAGTACTCCGATACAGCTTCCTTTTCGGCCTTGCCAACGCTCGATCGCACGACAAAATCGCCTGTTTCGGGATAGGGACATCCCAGGGTATCACGATTTAAGCCAATGATTTCCGACATCTGGTGATTTATTTTTCTGGCACAAAGCTATCGCTTTTTTTCATTACGGAAATCTATTCTCCCCTTATTTACATAGATGTGAAACGCCGTGTAAACAGAAACGCTATTTATATGTTATACCATATTATATTTTAAAACTTGTTATGGCTTGACTTTTAGATGACCAATTAGGTAAACTGACTATAAAAAAAAGAGACTCTAAACAAATGGCCATATAAACCAGCAGATACTGATCTTCTAATATTCTCAGGATTAATTGATACCAGGCTGATTAAAAACCTGATCACTCCATTAATTATCGTTCTATCATTACTGATGCCGGTGTTGCCACCATTTGGCATGAAGGACGCTATTCAAGCTGTTTGACAAGAAAAAAAGAAACAAGATATGACTAACAAGAAAGAACCTGAAGTGCAAAAACTTAATGCTCAGTGGAGTATCGAGAATCCTTTTCTATTCTGTGCGCATCATCAGGATGCCTATCCGAAGGGGAATAGTGAAATGGGGCCTGCTGTACCGCTTTCGGGTCGCAATCCCGGGAGTGATTTCTCAGGAAAGGATGGATTTAGCATGTATCATGGGGATAAAGTACCAGGATTTCCGGCTCACCCCCATCGCGGATTCGAGACAGTGACCATCGTTCTTAACGGGCTGATCGATCATTTTGACTCAAAAGGCAACGAGGGCAGGTACGGAAACGGAGATGTGCAATGGCTGACTGCCGGAGCCGGATGTCAGCACAATGAGATGTTTCCGCTCGTTAACGATGATAAGGAAAACCCATTGGAACTCTTCCAGATTTGGCTCAACCTTCCGGCAAAAGATAAATTTGTAAAACCAGACTACAAGATGCTTTGGGCTGAAGATATTCCGGTAATTCAGCTAACCGATGCAAATAAAAAGAGATCAACTGTACGATTAATTGCCGGCACATTTCGACAGCATGAGAGCCTGAAGCCATGCCCCGATTCTTATGCCAACAATGAGAACAATCATGTCGGTATCTTCCTGATCCAAATGGAACCCCTGGCAACAATAACCCTGCCCGCGGTTTCTGAGACGCTAACCAGAAATTTATACTACTATCGTGGTGAGGACCAGATTCAAATTGACGACCTGAAGATCGGCTCCTCAAACCGCATTAAACTGGGTGGAAATACTGACACGATTATAACCAATGGGAAGAAAGAAAGCTTCATAATCGTTCTTGAAGGAGAACCCATTCAGGAACCGATAGTGCAATACGGACCCTTCGTAATGAATACTGAAAATGAAATCAGGCAGGCAATGAATGACTATCAGAATACAGCTTTCGGAGGCTGGCCATGGAGCAGACCCGATCAGGTTCATGAAAGAAAAGTGGGAAGATTTGCACGTTATGCCGACGGAAGAACAGAAAAAAGGTAAACCGCCTCAAATAATCCGCTGGCAAAGGCAAAAAGCAGGATAATTGCATCATACATTTACCCGCTCTTCAATAAAATGACCATCTGGTTTAAAAAAAATTTATCCAACCATGACCAAGAAAACAATACTTATCAGTGGCGGCACCGGACTTGTTGGCAGACACCTATGCGAAAAACTGAAGGAGAAAGATTATCAAGTAACTCTCCTGAGCCGTGAAAACCACCATGATCCTGACTTTCCTGCATACTTCTGGTCGCCGGAGAAAAACGAAATCGACAGAAAGGCTCTTGATACAGCCGATTACATCATTCACCTTGCAGGCGCAAATATTGGCGAACAACGATGGACGAAAGAAAGAAGGCATGTGATTCGGGATAGTCGCATTAAATCAGCCGGAATGCTCCTTGAGAAAATCAAAGAAAGCCGGTACCGGCCTCAGGCTTTCATTTCCGCCTCGGCGGTTGGCTATTATGGTGCGATAACTTCCAACAAAATACTCACTGAAACTGATGCTCCAGCGAATGATTTTCTTGGTGAGACCTGTCGGCTGTGGGAACAGGCAGCCGACAGATTTGAACAATTGGGGATAAGAACAGTAAAAATAAGAACCGGAGTCGTTCTGACAAAGAATGGGGGGGCACTTGAAAAAATAGTTACACCAGTAAAACTTGGAATCGGTTCACCCATTGGCACCGGACGGCAATATCTGCCCTGGATCCACGTCGATGACCTGAGCAGCATCTATATCAAAGCCATCGAAGACACTCAGATGAACGGAGCCTACAATGCAGTAAGCCCTGATTATAAAACAAACAGTGAATTTACCCGAACCGTAGCCCGGATTCTTAAAAAACCCTTCTGGTTTCCCAACATCCCGACATTTGTACTAAAAACCATGTTTGGCAAAATGTCGGAGATGCTCCTGAATGGGAGTCGCATCTCTTCTGATAAAATCAGGGAAGCCGGATTTGAGTTTAAATATCCCTATATAGATAGCGCTCTGACTAATTTATTTGAAAACAATAAACCTTAATTAACGATACTATGAAACGTAAATCTACTGCCATCTGGAAAGGAACCGGAATCGAAGGGAAAGGAACCCTTACCTCTGCAAGTGGCGTGCTTAAAAACACACCTTACTCATTTTCAACAAGATTCAAGAACGAAGAAGACATTGAAGGCACAAATCCTGAAGAATTAATTGCCGCCGCCCATAGCGGTTGTTATGCCATGGCGCTCACCTTCATGTTAAACAAGGAAGGATTTGTTGCCAATGAGCTACAGGTAGATGCAGCGGTAAACATTGAAAAGAATACCGATCACTTTGAGATCACAGGTATCCATCTCGATCTGACAGGAAAAGTCGAAGGAATATCAACTGAGAAGTTCCTCGAACTGGCTAATGTGGCAAAAGTCAATTGCCCCGTTTCACAAGCCCTTAAAGCAATTCCCATTACACTATCAGCCAAATTGGAATAAAACCCGACAAGAAATATCAGCAGAAAACCGAAGACGAACATCCCGGTTATTCCCGAAAAGGATGAAATATTCTGCGCCATTCTGCATTGAATCCGCCATTCTGAACGGATATATCCGGATTGTGCTGAAGCAATTGGTTCATCATCTTCATTACCTTTGCCTTCAAATTCATCCGAACCATGGCCCTGATAAGCATCCTCAGTTCAACCGATCCCATACTCCGCAGCCGGTTTACCAATGCTAAACTGGCGATGGCATCAGCCACACAGGTTATGGAAGGTGAACTGGGAGGAATCGTATACCGTCAGGCAGGCCCCACACACATTCCCCGGATGGGCAGTACTACCGGTCAGATTATCTGGATACTGGAAGGGGGTTCAGTCGCTCAGCCTGAAAAACTAACGGCCCTGCTCCATTCACTCAACAACGAATGGCCATCCGACAGCACCCATTACAAGCGGCTCTATCACGAAGCAGAGGCCCTCATTCATGGTGAATTTGTACTGGCCATTATCGCTAAGAATCCTGAACGAATCCTCGTATTGAACGACCGCTTCGGCCGTCTGCCCCTTTATATCGGGAAAGAGAAAGAGAGTCTGATGGTGACGCGTCAGCTCTTTCATCTCCATCAAACCCTCCCTGTATTTCCCCCCGACAATGCTGCCAGGGCCTTTTACCTCATGATGGGTTTTCCCCCTGGTGAGGCTACCCTCTGGCATAACGTTAGAAGAGTAATGCCGGGCAGCGTTATTTCCATCAGCCAAAATATCCTGGCCATCGAATCTGTGGCTGATGCCCTTCATGTCAATCCCAATCCACATCTAAACCCAAAGGATGTAGTTGAAATGATCACAACACAGCTTGACCGTGTTATCAATAACGGGAACACAGGTGAGATCATCCTCTCGATGAGCGGTGGTCTTGATTCAAGGCTGTTAGCCGCCGCCCTTCACAAAAACCGCCTTCCCTTCCGAATGATCAGCTATGCGGATGCTGATTTATCAGCGGCGAACGATGTAAAGACTGCTTACCAGGTCGCCACTGCCCTTGATCTCCCGCTGGAAGTAATCACACTAAATCAGCCCTCTGAGGCAGATTATAAAGAGCTCCATTTCTTAAAACGGGGAATGAATTACAGCGGTATGGCTTTCATCCTCCCATACCTGAGGCAGCTTCCCCGGGAGGCTCGCATCCTTACAGGTGATGGCGGCGATAAACTACTGGCTCCCCTGAATACTTTGCCGCCCATTCACAGCATCAGGCAACTTGCACGTTATATCATCAGACGACATTCCCTCATGTCGCTCAGGCTGGCGGCTTCGCTTACTTACGTCAGTCAGGAGTTAATCACAACACAACTCGAGGCCTTGCTGCTCTCCACATACAAAACAGGGTTTCAACAGACCTATGCCGATTTTCTCCTGCGTCAAAGGGCCTTTAAATGGCTGTTTGAAGGCGAGGATCGTAACCGTTGGTTTGTCAACCATCAGGCTCCCTTGTGGTCGCCCGAACTGGCCATGTTATTGCTTCAGGTACCTGAAGGCCTTAAAGCCGACTACAAACTCTTCAGTGAGGTACTATTGTGTTATAACCACACACTGGCTCACATTCCCAATGCAAATTGGAACCTACCGGTCACCAATACCAAAGCCATCAACCGGCTGTTACAACGTCAGCAATTTAAATATTCCCGGCTGCTGAATCCATTTGTACAACTGATACAGAAATCATCCGCACAAAAAACATCAAACATCCCTCCATGTTTACTCAACTGGCATAACGCTTCGAAAGGTGAATTTCAGTCCATGTATAAAATTGAAAAGCTCTCTATCGAGAATCTATATTATATTCGTAGTTTAATGGATAATGAATAATAGTGGCTTTCAGAATTCAGCTATCAGCCAAAAGATAAAGCGTACAGCCAACGGGAATCCCCTTTCGCTCAACGAAGATATAATTTGCAATTTCTAAAACGATTAATCCCAATAAGGCGCTTTATTTTAATTGAATGTGTATATTTGTGCAGAAAAATCCGTCTATCATTTGTCCAATACTTAATCTAACCATTTACGTGAATCAAAGTGAGCAATTTAATCTTCCGGAAAAACTCCCGCCCGACGAAAAGTTCGGCGATAATGACCACAAACCGCTAAAAGACATTTACAACAGACTGGATAAACTAACAGACTCAGCTATTGAGCGACAGGAATTGGCACGGATTCTTTCCGAGATGTATGATTACTCACGCGCGCAATTTCTAAGGGAAGAATTATCGATGAAGAAGATGAACTATCCTGAATTCGCATCTCACAAAAAGCTCCACATGGTTTTCATCTACACTGTCGCTATGTATAATGTTAATTTCTCAAATGGCAAGCCACCGGAAATTCGTGAAATTCTTAATTTTATCGCACAATGGTGGAACAACCACATTCTGATTGCCGACATCGCGGTCGAGCATTTTAATATCACATCAAAACAGCTGGTGGAGTCACATACCCCCCGTTACTGAAACAGTAAGCTCATAAACTCCTCAATTAGAAAGCAAACCGGAGACGGCCGATCTTTCTGTTTCCGAGTCCTGATAATGACCTTACAGCTAATCTGAAAAAGAAGCTGATTCTTCTCTTCTTCTGAAATAACTTTACACATGTTTGAAAGTTTGCTCACAATCGATAAACGATCTTGTCAGGATTGGTTTCATGGAAAAGGTGGTTTAAAATTTCCCTTCAAAACAGAGGTTGGATTATGCTGCTTTTTAAGTTGAAATTAATCCAATACAAATACTTCTCCCGCTCAGGAAATTTAAAATACAACTAATACCGTAAGTATTGAGGATTGACTCTATAATTTTCATTAACCCCCACCTCCGCAAACTACCTCAAAAGACATATCGTAAAATATCTGCAATAAGCAAGTCTATTTCACATTTCTTACAAAATTCTCAACCACCTCCTTAATATTTGGTATCGGCATATTATATTTCTCGGCGAACCTGATCAGTGTTCCGCCAAACAAATCAATTTCATTTATTCTGCCTTTTTGCTCAACATCCCTTTGTAACGATGTCTTCGTTGCATACGGGAACAATTTTCCTTTCAGGAACGAGGTCTCCACAATATCTGCACTTAAATGTATATTGATTTCCGTGGCTATTTGTTTTATTTCAGACATTATAGCTTTTGTAATCTGTGATAATTCCGGATCATCCAAAACTTCACCAATTGTTTTCTTATAGGTGGCAGTAACTAATCCGTAAGCGGCAATAAACATATACTTCGTCCAGATTGCGGTTTCCACATTGTCATCCCATGTAAAATTGATACCGGCATCTGTTAATAACATCAACAATGATTCAGGATAAAAACCGGAAAACTTTGGATCCTTACCAAATATTAAGTTACAACTTCCTCCATTTTTGCATATTACTCCGGGAAGCTCAATATAGCTGCCAATATAAATACATGATGGAAAAACTTTCCCTGTAGATAAATGTGCGACTATCCTTTCATAAATATCAACACCATTTAACAACGGAAGTATAATAGTATTTTCATTTGAAATAGCATTTAACGATTTCGCTGCTTTTGCCAGATCATAACCTTTAACTGATAAAAAAACAAAATCACAAACAGGCAATTCATCAATGTTATCAGTACAAAGCGTTGGTTTCACATTAATAATTGGCACATCCACTTCCTGTTTCAATGTTAAACCGTGGGTGCAGATTACCTCCTTATGCTCCCCTCGCGCCACAAAATAAATTTCATGTTGTTGTATAAATTTATCGGCAAGGATTGCTCCAATGTATCCACCAACACCTCCCACACCAAAAAAACATATCTTCATCTTTTTTTTGGGCTCTATCCCATGTTTTTAATGTGTTAAATTGATCCTCATTCCGTTTCAGTTATAACCAATTTCAATATAATGACCATAACGGGAACTCTTGATTTAATCATAGTTTCAAAAATCATTGCAGACTATAGTTTCTCTGTTAATTTACATCATTTTAGTTACTGGTTCAAAATCAAATAATCTTCGACAAAATGCCAATTAACTAACCTCATTTCCAGACACCAGACTTTCAAATACCATAAGATTTTCATGGTCAAAACTATCAATTCTATGATCTGCTATATGAACGAATTCATTTTTATTATTGTTTGTAAAAACGATCACCTTCATACCAGCCCTTTTGGCAGCTGTCATACCCGAATAAGAGTCTTCAATCACTACACAAGAACATGGCTCAACACCCAACTTTTTTGAGGCGGTAAGGTATATATCAGGGGCTGGTTTTCCTCTCTCCTCCATCTCGGCTGACGAAACAGAGTCAAACAAAGTGGCGGTCTGAGTTTTCATTAATACAGTATCAATAATTTGATATGGTGAATTTGTTGCCAACCCTACCTTTAAACCCGTTGTTTTAAGTTTCTCTATAAATGTTTTGATTCCACGAATTTCACAGTCCTCACTTGCAATTAAATCAATGACACGCGAAATGACCATTTGCTCGACCTCCTTGAAGGTTTTACCCTGCCATGGATTTCTATTATACCAAAACTTTGTTACTTCGTCTGTCGTCATCGTTTTGGTAAGCCCGCACAATTCGCTGTTCATCACAACACCCAGCGATGAGAAAATCTCTTCTTCGGCTTTCTTCCACAAATATTCGGAGTCAATGAGCACTCCATCCATATCAAATATTACTGCTTTCATGATTTAACTTATATATCAATGCAATGATCCGATTAAAAGCTTACCTGATCCTCTACTATTTTTAACGACTGATATTTACTTAATTGATAGACATATAATCCATATTCCACTTGAGGATAGTATCCCCACTATCAAGGAGAATAATAAGAATCAATTTCAAATTTCTATTATTTATACTTTGCGATGCTCTACATATTCAACAATAACACCATCATTATGCATTACCGTCATATTGAATCCAGTGGGAACTGGCTGTATATCGCGCAAAATTGTAGCACCATTTTCGTTTAAAAAAGTTTTGTAATCATTAACAGAATCAACCAGAAATGTTACTGTAGTGCTTCTAAACGGTATTAACGCCTCCTCCGAGCCTGCGATGACGAGAAAGTTACCAACCACCGCCAGTTCTAATCCAACTTTTTTATACTCAAATCTATTACTGCATTTTTCATTGGTCAGCCTTTCATAAAAATCAATAGTCTGATTAATCTCGTTAACGCATATTCTTGTTAGTATTTGCTTAATAATCATTTCTTAATTAGTTCAAATATTAGTACACTGAATTATGTTTCCCCATCGCGGTTAAAAGCCCTTGTCGGGCATCTCAAAACCTTTATGACCGAGCCCGCGATATGCCTCCCTTTCTATCACTAAACAGAACCTCTGGGAAGGCTCAGGCCTTGAAATGACAAAAAGCCAATCAAGTTCCACTTTAGCCGAAACCAAGATGTTCAACATAAGTTGCAACCACCAGAAAGCCCAGGTAGAGCCAGACAAAGACCTGTGGTAATTGTACTGCAAATGTAATCGTTTTCCACAAAGCCAGGTATCAATCCAATGTAATGTAAATAGCACAAAAGCAATAATTAATACAGCAATCTATTCTGAACCAGCGCTTCTGAATACACCAAACAGCATTCAAAAGCCATTTTAAGCCGCTGCTAACAGCAACCGGTTAAAGTCACATGGAACAAAGGGCGAACGTTCAACATCCACCTTAACAGTATCCACCTGATAACCATCAGGTCTTAAAAACGTGTCTGGCTAATCGGGCGATAAGGGTACAACCGGTTGAATGTTGTGTTTATTCTGACTCGCTTTTTCGCCACAAATTACCGTACCGACACCTACCGGGTCTCTCACTGTTTGCTTTAAAGAAAATGTAATAGCTGGTTGCAGGGCACAATCCGTTCAACCGCTGATAATGGTTGAACGGGTTATGCGCCTCTATGCTCACACCTCCCCTGCCATTACATCTGCAACATACATGCGGCCGCATCTGTTATGAATCAGAACTGAATCGAATTAAGAGGAATAATCTTCATAAGGCAAATATCAGCACCCATTTTAACACTCTTCAGCAACTCAACATCAACTTCGCATCCAAATGCTTTCTCAAAAAGAACTTTGCTATAACCAGTTGTGCATTGGCACCATGTAGCTGTTTCCAATCTATCTAATTCGGCAAGCATCGGACAAGGGCAATAAGGAAACTGCAAAAAAAGATGCCCATTTTGAAATGACAACCCGGCAGCTTTTGCCATGTCATGGCTAGCAAATTCCTCCAAACTGGCGGACGCCTCAAGCAGTTTATTTAACAAGTCAAGTTTTTCATCCATTCCATAACTACATTGGCAACTCATCCTTATCCTTTTTGTTATGGACTCATCGAAATTATTTTCCAGCCTTTTCATGGTGTTCTTCACCCATGTACAATTATCCTCTTCCTTCCTGATGACAATTGCCTGTGCTGTATCGTCATTACTCTCTGCTTTTACAGCATTATAGATAACTTGTTCCTGAATTTTTCTTATATCAAACATTGATTCATTTTTTCGGTTCAACAGAACTAATTTGAAAACAATTCTCTCCTCAGTTTGAGGAGAGAATTGTTTTCACCGATTATCGGACTCTTTGAAGCATTTGCATAAACTCAGCCAGATGTAATTGCGAATAGTTTTGTACCACAGCAAAAACAGGCACAAATACAAGTACGCCTACCAGCAATCCTTTGCCGGTTGATTCATAACTGGAATCTTTCAACAGGACGTACAATATCCATATCACATTCAGGGTGATGACAATATGGGTAATCTGTGGAAACAGATTTGCTGCGTTCCAGGGAATAACAAATAAACCCATTGTGCCATAATAGTATAACGGCACCAACGCGATTGCTAAGAAAAAATGCTTTTGGGTAATCTGAAAGCAGGTAAAGCAAACCAGATACGCGATTATGGCAAGCGAACAAGCATTGAATGCCAGCCATTCACTTATCGTGAGCTTTACAACAGACAGGAAGAAATAAGCGCTGTTCAACAATGCCAATAGCATGAATACAGCCAACACATAACCAATAAATTGATTTTTGATTTTTAGACTCATAATAAAAATATTTGTAATTATTTACATAAAATTCAGTACCATTCTTATTTCATTAGAATGCTGAATTATTCATATATAAGGCAACAACAAAATGATCCGGAATGATTTCCGGAACAACCCAACCATTAACCAGTGGTCTACCACGGTTAATTATGCCTCAATTACAAATTTCAATACGGTCTTCATCTTTCGAATCAAATTTCAGAATTGCAAAATTAGATATTTTTCAAATATTCTGTTCTCTCTTTCAAAGAAAATATATATCTATCCCCGATATTCTGAAATTGAGCATAAACAAATCTTCCTTCAAAAAACTAATCTCCCGATGTTTCCATTAATAATATGGGGCAAATTCTTTTTAACGGTATTATCATCCCAATTCCACCATTGTATCTCTACCAACTTCCTTATAACCTCTGCGGGAAAACGCTTTTTAATCTCTTTTGCAGGAACCCCTCCAACAATTGTATATGGAGGAACATCCCTGGTTACAACGGCTCTTGCAGCAATTATGGCGCCATCACCTATATGCACTCCCTGCATGATTACCGCTTCAAACCCAATCCACACATCATTGCCTATTATTATATCACCTTCATTATCCCAGGCATCAGTTACATTACAGCGATCCAGTTCCCACTCCTCAAAAAAGAGAGGAAATGGATACGTTGAAAGCGAAGACTTTCTGTGATTTCCGGATGTAAACATAAATTTTGCACCACAGGCAATTGAACAGTATTTTCCAATGATTAACTTATCGTGGTTAATAGGATAATGATACAAAACATTGTTGTCTTCAAACTTTGTCGGATCATTGACAAAATCATTATACATAGTGTATTCACCTACGATAATATTGGGGTTTTTAATTGTGGGTTTCAGATATACTGTTTCTTTATCGCCCGTTCTTGGAAAGATTTTCAAATCATTCATCTTATTGATAATCAATTTATTTACAACCTAAATTTTATCAAAGGCTCCCTCTTCATCTGCCATAACAGTATATGTACGGAACATCACGTTGATCGGCACCCTCCCCCGTCACGACTCATTTGAACCCGCAACGGTATGTCGCACTGAAATAGGTGACTAACCGCCAGTACTTGAGCCTCGATGTCAGTAAACGCAATTATTTATTTCTCAGAAATTCCATATACGCTGTTTCCATATCTTTAAATCTGACGCCTGTGACCCGTTGAAATGCCTTTTCAATTTTATCTCTTTTCAAATCATAAAGGAGGTTTATTTTATCTACGCCGTATTTTTCAAACATCCAGTTGATTAAACAACCAATCTGAGGATAATATTCAGACTCGGGAATTGAGTCATTATATAGTAAAACAGATGGTTTTAGTAGTTTTCCATTCGCTTTAATTTTAATCAGCGTCGAATCATTCCGTTTGCGAGTCAGGATTCCATTTACATTTTCAACGCCATAATTGCCATCAAGAGCATTAGCATAACCTTCACCGAAAAATCTTGTTCTCAGATTTCCAATTTGATTAATTGTAATAATGTGAACCATCTCATGAACTCCCAAATAATCGTATTGATTAAGCCCAGTATTCAAAAATGGCTTTTCATGAAAAGTAAAATAAATATGCCTTTTAGATTTGTTAAGACTTGCGAAGCCACCGCCATTTGTACCAATTTTTTCCTTTGCTTCGTCCCTATTAAAAAGAAATACCTTAACTTTTGTATCAAAGGAGGTATTCAATCTTTGATTGATGTGATCAATTACATGCTCCTGCTCCCGGATAATAGACTGAATGGCAATTGAATCAGGAGAGTCAGCTTTACTATATCCAACTGGTCTCGAATACAGCGTGACTCTTTTCCCTTCAGTAATAACCCAGGGGCCTGCCGTATCGGCCTTCCATGAGGTTAATGTAAAAAACAAGAACAATAATACTAATATCTGTTTCACTGTGTATCTGGTTTTAAGAGGCCGCTAATGGTTAACAGTAAGAAAGCGCTGCCAATTTCAGAGCATCTGCTACTTAAGCGATCAAGTCGGTGATTAAATGTTATTCCTTTTAATTCACACTACCGGCGCACGGTTGTTTAACGAGAATTGTTATGCATTCTACTCTATTCATAATAATTCCTTGTTTTTCATTTTCAGTTTTGCGTTGATCATGATTCGAGACACCTTGCAAATGTAATCGGAGAATTTACTTAATCCTGAACACTGTTTTTGGCAAACTTACTGATAAAAATTTCATAATTTCAAGTAACTGCAACGAAAGAGAACAGATATGATCTATTTTTTTGCAAAAAAAAGCATAATAGCTTCTCAAATTGAGTGGTAATGCCCCACTTAATTCATGGATTCCTCACTTTACACGGAATGACGGCTTGTCCTCTGTCCCGGGGGAGGGAGTGCAGTCGGGGCAGCTTTATCAGGCTAATGAAAATGTGTCATTTTTTGAGATGAACCGTAGATCAACCGTAGATCAACCGTAGATCAACCGTAGATTAAGCGTACGGCTAAGGTTGATCTTCGCTTGATTTTCGGCTGGTATAAGCTGTATATTCTTTTAAAAGCATATCGATATTAGACAAAAATAGTGCCAGGGCTGGTTACTTTTTTTATGGAAAGAAGAGAAATGTATTTCTCAAAGCTTTGCCTTCAGGAAATGTAAATGCTGACAGCCGAAGCCTCCCGAAGGCTATATGGATCAGTACCACCACCAGTGCAACGTCAATCCTTAAAAGTCGCAGGGAGCAGCGGAGCAAAGAGGGCACTTTCTTTGGTACTTTTTTTTCGCCCACAGGGAAAAGAAAGTACAGCAAAATGATCGACTGCAATAGAACAGGTGCCGGCTACAAAAGCTTTGGTCGTTTCGATGGCGATCTTGATGTCTATCTGGAGCCAAAGCCAAAGCAAACGCCAACGCCCCAGACCAATGATTGTCAGTTTGTCAGCAGAACAACTTCAGGAACTGACCAGGAAGCCTAACAGCAAAGCATGAGGTATAGTCCTTCCGGTTAAGGGGAATTGGGAGGTCAATAGAAGGACATTCCCGGGCATTGGAATTTGTGGCCTCCTTTTTGTACGTATCAGGGTAACTAATCTCCCGAGTCATGAAAAAGATCTTATTCGTTGTTGTTTCGTTGTTTGCCTCTTCGCTGATGTCTCAGCCCGTGAATCACACCTTTGTTGCCGGAGAAGAACTCACCTTCAGGCTTTATTATGATGCATGGCTGGCCGATGTAACGGCGGGCTATGGAACCGTTACGGTGCAGAAGAAACCGGAAATACAGGGAGGACGTCCCGTATACCACATTGTTGGTGAAGGAAAATCGAAGGGGATGTTCAACCTGTTCTTCAAGGTAAAGGATCGTTTCGAAACATGGGTCGATACAGCCTCGCTGCTCCCCTGTAAATTTACCCGCTCAACACGCGAGGGGGGCTACAGGAAGGACGATGTGGTGATCTTCGACCAGCGGGCCGGAACGGCGACCAGCAGTACGAAAAAGAAGAAAATCAGGCCTGGCACCCACGATATCATCTCGGCTGTCTTTTTTGCCAGGAATTTAGACATCAGCCATGTCAGGGAGGGTGATATTCTCCCGGTTCCCTTCTTTCTGGATGATTCGGTGTACACTTCGGCGGTGAAATACCTCGGGCGTGATACAATAACCATAGAATCGGGAAGATTCAGTTGTTTAAAGTTTAAGCCCATGGTAGCTACCGGCGCCGTCTTCAGCGATCCATACCCCATGGTTCTGTATGTGAGCGACGACCGCAATCATGTCCCCCTGCTGGCTGAATCGGCTATCGTGGTTGGAAAGGTGAAGATGGAACTCACTAATTTTAAAGGGTTAAGATACCCGATGACTTCGGAGATACGTAAGAAGAGATGAATCCTGCATTAACTTTGACTTTGACCTTGGCATCGGGTGTCGTTTAAACCTTCAACTATTTCGATTTCGAAAGCACAATCTGACCCTGGGTCATCTCCTTCTGGTTCATCACCACCTGACGGTAAACAGACCATTCTTCGGGTTTGTAGATACGTTTGCCCAGGGATATCTTTTCGCTGATACTGACGACGTTGCTCTGCTGAACGACTGAACGTTCATAAGAGGCGGTTTCATCGCCGGCACGGCTGATGGATTTGGGTGTTACCAGCTTATATCCGGCCGGTACTTCAAAGCTCTCGGTAATCTCAACCAAACGGCTACACCGATCGCGGAAATTATACTTACGTATTTCGATGCCGGTATTGGTGTAGAGATGGGGTTGAGCCCTGCTGAAGAAGCCTCCTGCAGCGAAGGGCTTAAATATGATGGCATCATCGGCGATTAAGGCATAGCCGGGGGCTGAAAACTTCAGCGTGATGCTGACTGGCTGCTTCTGGTATTCATCGGGATCGGTGTACTGCATATCTGATATCTTAGCAGTAGGAGCCAACCGGAGGATCTCTTTTTCGAGGTTGTTGCGCCAGGTGCCCGGACTTGAACGGGTGAAAATACTTCTGACAGCGTTATCGGTCTGCCCTTCGGCTGTGAGCGTGATCTCCCCGTTAAGTGTACCATCGTTGGTGATCTTCCACACAGCTACCATGCGAAGGTAGTGGTTCTCGGGTGGTGAGACGGGGGTTTCCATCAGGTCGGCTCCCTTCGGAAGACCCATCAGGTAGTTTTGTTGCTGTTCGGCACTCGACCAGAGTTCACGCAGGAAGGGTACCCAGGTGGGATCGAGCATCATGTATTCGCCATTACGGCGCTGTACAACGGTAACCGAATGGTTGAACTGATCAGCAGGAATCCTGTCAATTCTTTCACCGGCCATAGTCATGGCGGCATACGATTTGAAACCGGCTGCACGCAACATGGTGATAAGCATTCCTGCCTTATCTTTACACACACCGCACCTATCGGCAAAATTCATGGCCCCGTTGTGAAGGGTATATCCTTCACCTTTACCCATCGAGATTCCTGAATAACGAATCTCATCTGCGGCCCAATGGGTCAGCAGGCTGATGGAATCCATTTCGTTGCGGGCGCCTTGCAGTAATTCCTTTACTTTGGCTTTGATCTCGGGTGTGCTCTTAAAACTGCCGTAATCTTCGTTTACACCATAGAACCACATTGATTTGGCTTCCCAGTCGGGGCTGGTGCTAAGCAGGAGTTTAGGGGCAATATCGGACTGTGAAACCATGGAAGGTTCACTTGCAATAGGTCGGATATCCTTCAGGTTGAAAGTATAGATTATCTGGTCGTCTTTAAATAGCATCGACGACTGTAGTGTGCCGTTGTAGATAGCATACTGGATCGGCTTGTCCTTCGGCAGACAAACGCGATACACCTTCTCGATGATGGGATCAGAGCTCCAGAAAGGAACGATGTCGTAGTAATGACCACGCATTGGCGGGATGTACTGTTCATCGGGATCAGAGCCCGATTGCAGCAAAGCATAGGTAAAGCCTTTGCGGTAGAACCAGACCTCAACGGCATCACCTGTTTCAAGACGACCAAGATCGGCCATCTTCTCGCGGGCACCCCAATAAATGGCACGTGCTGGGGCTGCGTAATCCTTCACATTTGCGAGGTCAAAGTCCATGGTAAGGCCATTGGCTTTATGGATGCGGACACCCTGTATCTCTGCCCAGGCAGACAGGGGATCATAACCAAAAATGAGGGTGCGGTTGTCGAGAGCGCCCCGTTCATTTAGTATCTTAACCAGTTTGTGCTGGTACATGTGGCTGAGTCCGGTGGGCATTACCTTTACCGTGGTGCTGTCGAATACTACCACCACGCCGGCGCTCTTATAATCGGCAGCAGAACCGGCAGCAGCAAGCAATTGCCTGATCCCATCGGCAGATGCTCCCAAAGGAATCAGCAAAGCAACAAAGAACCAAAAGATATTTTTAAAGACCATAATTTAAATTGTTGGTGATTAAGCGATATTGTTTCAATAAATTATTTGTCAGAATTAAGTAAACCGGATATCCGTCTACATGCGTGCTGATGTCTGTCCGGCTAATATTTCATAAGATGGTTTGGGTTTGCAGGCTGAAAGGAAGCGCCAGACGGGCGGCTTTACTGGCAGCCTCCAACATTGTGATGGCCGAGGAGATTCGTTTAGCGGCCACATAAGCCCCGTGTTTTTCCCAGATAACAAGGCCAGGCAGATGCCCTGCCACCCTGTAGCCGTTAGTGTCAGTATCGAAAATCTGACAGAGTTGTTTGACATCCGGGGGATCGAGCAAGTTTTTAACAGGGGGCCAGGCGCTGCACAACACCTTATCGGGACTGAATGCATTTTCGTAAGGCATGATTGCCGACAGGCGGATCAGGTCGTCGGGTTCGGCCAGCATCACGATGGCATTTTTTATGGTTCCTGCCAGCTTCTCGTGAAAGCGGAGGTGATTGATCAGCGCACTGCAGGGCTCAATCCTGATATCGTGTTGCGATCCCATCAAATGCAAGACTGTTCCATTTTCAGCACATTTGAAGAGAAGTATAGTCTCCTCCGGTTTTTTTATCACATCGACCACGGGAAGCCCCGGCCGGGTAATCAGGAGGTAGTCGCCGGCCAGTTTTGGAAACGGCTCTGGTAGTTGAATGGTGAGTAAAGGCAGATCTGTAATCAGGTCGGTGAGTTCGGGCAGGCCGGTTACTCTGGCGGTAAGATGAACCTGTGGAATGAGTGCCCATCCCCGATGATGAAGCAGGGTGAGTGTCGTTACCATTTGTTTACGGAGAGCCTTCAGCTTGTTTTTTTCAGTTTTCAATGCCATCGGTCAGAAAATTGGACAGTGAGTGTGAAATGTAATTATCGAAACTCATACATACAGCCGAGGCCATGTGTAGCGCTGTTCCGGTCACCCGATCCCACTCTGTTGGTGTAAGGTGAAGGAGCGTGTCAAAAGTAAGGTTTTCGCGCGATATACCGTATGCCAGTCCGGCATTAAATGTATCACCGGCTCCGATAGTACTCACCGGGTCAATGGGGATGGATTCCCAGTGGCGCTGGTCACCTTGCGGGGTAATCATGGTACAACCTCCGCTGCCCATGGTGTAGAAGAGGATCGCCTGAGGGCAGTAATGGTGGGCATCCTCGGCCGATTGACATCCAAACAATATGTTAAAATCCTCATCCGATCCCCTAATAATATTCGCCATGGAGAGGTTTTCAACGACACCCTCCCGCAGTTGTTCCAGTTCATCCAAATGGGCTTTTCTGAAGTTGGGGTCATAGAAGAGAAGGCAACCGGAATCCTGTGCGCACCCGAGTATTCTTTTCACCGGAGCTTTCAGTTCGGGACTGATGCTGAAGTACGAACCAAACATCACCAAATCGCCCTGCCGGAAGGGGGGCCTATCGATCAGTAATCGTCCGGTCGGGAAATTCCGGTAGAATGTATAGCTGGCCTTCCGCTCATAATCGAGCAAGGCGATGGCTACAGGTGTCTGACCAGAACTATACTGGTAGCAATGGTTGGTGGAGACCCCGTTTTCTGTCAGAAACTCTTTGATGAGTCTGCCGATGTCGTCATGGCCGAACTCGCTGATCAATTGCGGATGCATGCCAAGCCGGCCTAGACTGACTGCTGTGTTCAGCATGGCGCCGCCTGGTTTTGCCGCTTCAGGTTGTCCGTTCACGAAGATAATATCATAAACTGTTTCACCGATGGTATAGATGGTATTCATGAGAAAATGTTTCTGGTAATAGCCACCGCCAAAGTTAATGGTTAATGACGAATGGCCAATGATAAGTGTAACGAGAAACCAGCCACAACGCTTAGTCCACAGCCCTGACATAGTTGCCTTGATTTTACAGATTAAGTAATCAGAACTCTGATCATCAATTTATAAACCGTTCCACTCTTTTCCAGTAGCAGGCCCGGTAATCTGTTACGCCTATCCGGAGGATCGACTTCGATAACCACAGCCAAAGCATTCAGGAACTTCATGTTGATTGCGCCAGATTTCGTAACAGTTTCTTAATCTGCATCCCGTTGAATTGTTCTATTTTTGCATACATGATACATAACCATAACCCGAAATGAATAGATTGCGATATCTCATCCTCCTGCTGGCATTTGTCGCCGGCAGTCAGATCGCCTCACTGGCAGGCGATGCACCTGCACCCGTCCCACACCCCAGGTATGTGTTCTTCTTCATCGGCGATGGCATGGGGCTTGCTCATGTAAGTATGGCAGAAGCACTGCTGGCCGAAAGGCATGGCAAAACAGGCATACAGAAACTGAACATGAGCACCTTTCCTGTAATGACCTTTGCCGCTACCTTTGCCAAAAATCGTTATATAACCTGTTCCGCGGCTGCAGGAACGGCTCTGGCAACTGGAGAGAAAACCTCAATCAACACGATTGGGATGGATTCAGCCCGTACACATCCCCTTCGTACTATCGCTGAAAGAGCCAGGGCCAAAGGGATGAAGGTTGGGATTATGACTACGGTAAGCATTGACCATGCTACCCCTGCCTGTTTTTATGCTCATCAGCCCGACAGGAATATGTATTATGAGATAGGGACCCAGCTTCTCAGTTCCGGATTCGATTTCTTCGGTGGAGGTGGTTTTAAATATCCGACAGGCAAAAATAAAGATCAGCCTGATCTTTACCAGGCCGTTGCGGCAAAAGGGTATACAATCGTTAAAGAACAAAAGGTGTTTGATACCGTTTCTGTGAGGAGCCTCCCCATGATGGTCGTCAATCCTGTTTTGAGTGCCAGCAGCGACATGCCCTACGCGATGGACAGCGTATCCGGAAGTTTTTCCCTGAGTGGCATCGTGAAGAAGGCCATAGAAGTGCTCGATAACCCCAAAGGTTTCTTCATGATGGTTGAAGGCGGAAAGATTGACTGGGCTGCCCATGCCAATGATGCAGCAGCTATTATCGGCGAGGTGCTGGAGCTTGATAAAGCTATCGGATATGCCCTCGAGTTCTATCGTCAGCATCCCGATGAGACCCTTATCATTGTGACCGCCGATCATGAAACCGGAGGCCTTGCTCTGGGTTGGGCCGGGACCCAATATGAATCGGATTTTACACTGCTCGATCGGCAGAAGGTATCAAGCGACCTGTTTGATGCAAAGATGAAAGCTTACAAAAAAAGAACACCCGCTTCGATGGTACGGTTTGACTCTGTAATGAGGATGGTGGCTACAGATTTCGGACTTGGTGCCGACATCAGACTCAGCAAATGCGAAGAGGAGCAACTGCGGCGTGCCTTCCGGATCAGCATGTCGGGCGAGAAGGAGAGCCTCTGCAAAGACGAGAACACCGTGCTTTTCGACATCTATGAACCAATCGGGGTTACTGCCCGAAGGATATTGGCCAACAAAGCCGGTATTGGTTTTACAACCTGGATGCACACAGGGTCTCCCGTTCCTGTCAGAGTAATTGGTGCAGGACAAGAACTTTTCAACGGATTCCCCGACAATACCGATATTCCCAAAAATATTGCACGGCTGCTAAGGTTGCCCGAAATAAAATAATAACGCGTCTTCCGGCGTTTTAAAAGGAGTCTGTTTTATACAGGCTCCTTTTTTTCTTCAAACAATTCAATACCCGTTGCCGGATTTACTACCTTTGACCTATTGAATAATTAAACTGATGGATACCAAATCAATTAAGGCCATAAACCTGACGCTGGCAGAATCAAGAATCATTTACCTCTCGACTCAGAAGATGGCCGACCAACTCGAGAAGGAAATGCTGAAAAGGCAGAACCATGAGAATTTCCAACGTGACGAGGAGATTGATAAATTAAGGACCATGCATGAACTCTCCAACAAACTGAAAAAATTTCTGAATGAATTTTTGCTGGATGATTAAGCCGTTTTCTTAAGCAACAGCAGCTATTTCACTTCCTTTTCCTTCAGACCAGCATTGGCTTTGGCTGGTGTATCAACTTTTTATTTACAGATATTGAAAATCATTACTTTAGAACCTGTTATCAGAATCCATTTCTTCACATGAAACTATTTAGAGACAAATAGTTCAGGTTTGGTTTCTGTAGACAATGCGCCCCATCAACTCGGGCAGTAATGATGAATTGCTTTCTATAAGGCGGTGGTACCTCTCGTGGTCGTTCCCTTAACTCCACTAACACAAAAAAGCCCGACCATCATAACAATGGCCGGGCGTAGGAAATAAATAATAACCTAAAAAAATTATTCTGCGAGTTTCTTTCGGGCTTTGTACACCCGCTTGGCACCATAGCCGGCACCCATAGCCAGCAGGATGGCGATACCTCCACCAAGGGGAGCAGAACCGCCTCCAATGGGGGCTCCTCCTACAGGAGTGCCACCTGAATTTTCTCCCGGATTAGGTTGGGCAAATATCAAAGCAGGTGCTGCAACCAGTGCTCCAATAACAATAAGCTTTAGAATATTCTTTTTCATATAATTGATATTTTATATTCGGATGAAGTGGCCCGGCAAACCTGCGCCTGCCGGATCACAAAGTTAATTATTTTACAAACACTTTACGGGTGATGGTTCCTTGTCCGGTTGTCATGGTAACCATGTACATGCCCGTGGTGGCAGGTGCCGGGATGACCAATTCACCAGAGATATATGCTGAACGCTGTTCAACAATCTGACCAGCCAGGTTTGTCATGGTAACGCGAGCTTGTGTTGATTCAGCCGTCTGAATGTACACCATGCCATTGGCTGCATATATGCCAACATTCTGCAGGGGATTCTCATCTACTCCAACAGCAGCAAAACTTACCTTGAAGCGGTTAGAAGCATCACCAGTATTGGCAGTGAAGGTGTAAACCGGATTCTGGGAAAGGTTCTGGCGGTAATTGGTCTGGAGGTCGGTGAGGTATACGTCAGCACCATTCATGAAGGTAGCAAGATGTTCAGCCGCAATGGTATATTGTCCGTTTACGCCAACTTTTAGCATGAGGGCGAATTCGGTATTGACGTCGATCGCGTTAACTGAATTTACGCTGATGTTCTGGTCACCAACTACCGTATAGAGTTGTGGGGCATCAGTATTGCCAAATAATTTGAAGGCATCGTAGCGGCTGTCATAACCAGCCGTGGCATCAGCATTCAAAGCGATGAGCATACGGTCTTCAGCATTGTTACCTGTAACGGTTAAGCCGATTACATCTTCATAGGTTTTAGCCTCTTTGTAATAGGCCTGACTACTCTGAACGCGTGCTGCCTGAGGAATAGTCAGTGTAGCCCCGGCATCCGAGGTACGGACAAAGAATCCCTGGTGAGCAGGAATGATGTTGTCGGTCAATGTTCCTGCACCACCAGCTAGTGGGCCGGATACATAATTGGCTCCATTCCATACATAAACAAAGCCGTTAAGGTTGGCATTTGTAAAACCACCCAGGTCAAGATCGATGGCTGAACAGAAAGGGTTCCCGATAAGGTTCCAGCCATAAAGGTAACCGGTGGCAGCGGCCGTGTATGAAAGAGCATTGAAGTTCTGATCACCGGTAAACAGTGTCCCTGTAAATGAAAGAGCACCTGCACCATTATCATACTTCAGCGAATAACCTTTAAAAGGAGATACGCTACTTGCATCAACGAGCGGCGTCCAGGCACCATTACTCTCGGCATACTCGTCGAGGTAAAAGCCGTCAAAAGTGGGTGAAGCAGTAAAAGTGTTGTTAACCGGCAGGAAGAGGAGATGGTAATTGCTGTTATTGATGGTTTTATTGACAACCGTATTAGTTCCGTCCATTCCATCAATGACACCATTATCGAGTAAAGAAGCTCCGTTTTGCAGGGTGAATGTACAACCTGTTAAATCGATTTTGGCGTTAGGTACAGATAGCTTTTTGCCTGCTCCGAGAATAATGTTGAAGGTAGTCGTTGAAGAATTGAAATTATACAATGCTGCATTTGTGGCATGAGAATATCTTAACGCAAAATCCATGTTTATATACATGTTCAGCGTGGTGTTCGTTTCAGTATATTTTGAAAGTCTGCCGGCATCAAAAATTCCGTTTCCACTGATCGTACAACTTGAGCCTTCTATATCGAAACTGATGCCATCGGGTGTGATACCATTATCTTCACTACCGATTACACCATCGCAGGTAATATTACCATAAATATAAAGGAAGCTGTTTGATGTGCTGCCTTTCCACAATTTTCCGGTGGTTTGAACAGTTAAGTCAGCGCATTTGCCTGTATTGTCAGTGAGCGCAACAATGTGTGATGGTAAAATTGTTACATCGTTTAAACCTGACGTAGGTATGAATGAAGCATCAAACCATGAGCCTGAAATTTGAATCTCCCAGGTTGAAGCGGCATTCCAGTTACCGGAGGCTTTTGACCTGAAGGCTGCATTTTCAACAACAACATTGAATGCTGTACTTGTTCCGCTTGTAAGTGTTGTGGCATTATCTGATGCAGTAATTGTCAGAGCAGCCCCTTCAGTAAGAGTTACTCCTGAGATGGTAACATTGTTCGACCCACTTAAGATCGTGCCTGTTGTAGTCCCTCCAATGGTACCCGTAGAGGTTAAGGTAATGTTTACATCAGAAGAAACATTGGCTACATTGTTCGAAGCATCAACAGATTGAACGATGACACTGAAAGGAACTCCGGCAACAGGTGATTGTCCGTTATTAACCTGTGTCACGTTAAGGGCAACTGCTGGATTTGATCCTGTTGGAAATGTTCCGATATCAGTTGTTGTTGTCCATGATCCGGTTTTTGATGTAACGATTGTATTATCAACTGTACGAATCTCAATTTTATCAATAGTCGTTCCGTCAGGGCAAACGACCGCAAAAGTGCCTGTAGAAATATTTGTAGAAGCTGCAGATACTAATGTTGAGCCACTAAATGCCAAGGCAACATATCTTACAGTAGTAGTGTAGCTTCCTGTTCCGGCAAATGTACCTGAAACTGTAAAAGGGGTAGTTATAGAAGTTGCTGCCGGTAATGCAACAGTTTGATAATTGGTACTATAGGCTGATCCAAGCCTGTCTCTGTAGGATGCAGCAGTACTGATATTAGCTCCCCGTTGAAACAATATCCAGAACGTTGTGGTTGTAGTTGGTGTTCCAATTACCTGGGGCCCGGATCCATAGCTGGATGAAGTAATGTATGCTCCGGTTACAGCATCCCAGCAATTGTACTGAACACTTGAGTTATATAGTCTATAACGGGCATCATCGCTGGTGTATGCCGAAAGAGTCATAAGAACAGCGCTCTCGGATGTAGTTGCAGAAATGTCGATGTGCGTAGGTCGAAGTGCGACCACTGCACTGGCGCCCCGTACTCCCGTCCCGAAGGCTAAAATAACCACCACCATGGCGGTAAATCGTGTAAAAAATTTCATAATGTATTGAATTTGTGAATAGTTAATTTTTCTATTACTATATGGAATCATAAGTTAAACAGTTTATCCTCTGTCGGAAAACAAATGTAGAGACAATCAGCTAAATGTAAATGAAATAAATGTGATTTGTGCGTTATTTTTCCCCCACTGACCATAACTTACTGTCTATTAGCAATGTTAAGATGCTTATTGAGGAAGCACCCGGGAAGAAAGGCCATGTTTTGTTAAAGAAGTTATGAGAAACGAACTTTTCAGTATTGTTATTGTTTGTTAAAGGCCATCGCCATAACATGTCATCCCCCAAGCGGTTAACCTTTCTGGAAACCGCTGGTCTTAGGGATTATCTGTGTGCCTGATCCTTTAGGGTGGCCTGTCTCCCCTGGTTTCTCTTTCAATTACCGCCCTGATAGTTATAACAGCTCATAACTTTATGGAAAAGAAAAATGTGATTCTGATGCTCCCGGAACTTCTCCTCATCCTGCTGCTGGCCTCGTGTAAGCATGATCCTGATTTGTCGGCTCTTCCTGTAAATCCCGATCCTCCGGTTCCTACCGTCGGGTGTGATCCTGATTCGGTCTATTTCGCCAACACTGTTTTCCCGCTGATCCAGTCATCGTGTGCCATGTCAGGCTGTCATGATGCTGCCACAGCACGGGAAGGAGTCGTGCTCACTGATTACTACCGCATCATGATTACCGGTGAAGTAAATCCCGGCAATGCCGGTGATTCTAAAATCTATGAGGTATTGAGTGGTGGCGGCGAGGAACGGATGCCTCCTTCACCAGCGCAACCGCTGACCACAGATCAAAAGGCCCTTATTGCCAAATGGATAAATCAGGGGGCTCAAAACAATGCCTGCACCGAAACCAATTGCGACACCCTTAACGTCACCTTCGCGGGAACAATCATGCCCATCATACAGACAAACTGCACCGGGTGTCACAGCGGGGCATCCCCGGGTGGAGGGATCTTCCTCACCAACTATGCCCAGGTAGAAACCATCGCTACTACAGGACAACTTATGGGGGTGGTGAAACACCTTACCGGTTATCAACCCATGCCTCCGTCAGGTCAGCTTTCAGATTGCCAGATCGCCCAACTCAACAAATGGATCGCCAATGGAAAACCGAATAATTAAGCATGCTGCTCTTCAGCTCACGCTGCTCGTCGTATTATCACTGCTTACAGCAGCATGTTACCGCGACAACGCGGAAGAACTCTATCCGCAGGTACCAGGTAGTGGCAACTGCGATCTCTCGAACGTGACCTATCAGGCTACCATCGCGCCTGTCATGGCATCATCGTGTAACTCTTGCCATAGCGGGGCAACCGCTTCAGGCGGTGTGGTTACCAATACCTATGAAGGGCTGAAAATCATCGCCCTGAACGGGAAACTCTATGGATCCGTATCACATGCCTCAGGCTTTTCTTCTATGCCTCAAAATGGCAATAAACTGAGTGCTTGTAATATTGATAAAATCAAAACATGGATCGACGCCGGTGCACTGCAAAACTGATCTCGCCCGCGATCCTTTCCCGATCTATCAAACTACCTACAAAATGAAGAAAAACCCGCTCCGCGTCATTGTTGCAATTGTCATCATTGCCCTGGCTTCCGGCATCTATGTCTGGAAGTACCTATACAACAAACCTCATCCGGATTATCTGACCATACCTGCTGACGTCTCTGTTGATGCAAACACACTTTTCAATGCCTTTGTTGCCGATCAGGCGTTAGCAGAAAGTACATATAACGGAAAAGTGGTAGAAATTACCGGAGTACCTTCCGGAATTGAACAGTCCGACAGCCTGCAATTTGTGGTATTCGTCTTCAGGCAGGGTGATTTCGGCGATGAAGGCATCCGGTGCGCACTTCACCCACGGGCCGTTAAACATGATTTCCATCTGACTCCTGATAAACCTGTCACCCTGAAAGGATACCTCACGGGTTTCAACGGATCTGACGTCATTTTTGAGAAATGTTCTTTTGTTGAATAAGTAATAAAATAATCCATGAAGATCAGAATTATTGCGTTGATAGTTATGTCAATGGCCATTCAGAGTCTTATGGCTCAGAAATATGTGACCAAAACGGGTAGAATCCGCTTCTATAGCGATACCCCGATGGAGAAAATTGAAGGGGTGAACCAACAAGTGAACTCGGCATTCGATCTGGCAACCGGTCAGATGGTTTTCAAGGTGCTGATGAAATCATTCGGGTTTGAAAAAGCACTGATGCAGGAACACTTCAATGAAAACTATGCCGAGTCGGACAAATTCCCCAATGCCATCTTCAAAGGGACTGTTGCCGGGCTGCAATCTATCGACTTCTTGAAAGACGGAAAACACAACGTGGAAGTCGGGGGTGACCTCACCATCCATGGCGTGACTCAAAAAGTGAAGACCACCGCCACCCTCGAAAGCAGGGGGGGCAAGATCATCGGCCATGCTGTATTTAACGTAAATCCGAAAGATTATGGAATTAACATCCCTACCGCGGTGGTGAAGCAAATAGCCGAAACCATTGAGGTGACAGTTGATGCTACTTACGATAAAATGAACTAATTATGAACCTGTTGAAACGAATGTGGGTGATCGTCCTGTTAACAGGGCTGGTGCAGGGGGCAAGCGCTCAGGATGACCTGATGAATATGCTTGGCGACAATAAGCCTGCCACCGAATATGCTTATGCAACCTTCAAAACTACCCGGGTGGTTTTGAACCACAGCATCCAGTCGCCGGCTAAGGGAGACTTGCTCTTTATCATTTCGCACCACTTTGGAAGGCTGAATCAGGGTGCTTACGACTTGTTTGGACTCGATCAGGCAACTATCCGTTTTGGTTTTGAATATGGCATCTCCGACAGGCTTGCCATTGGCGTTGGACGAAGTACTTATAAAAAGATGTTCGACGGCTTTGTTAAGTATAAACTTCTACAACAAAGCCGTGGAGAAAAGAATATGCCAGTGAGCGTTAGCTATTTCGGATCAATGGGAATCAACTCTCTGAAGTGGGAGAATACCGACAGGGTTAACTATTTCTCAAGTCGCTTGTCGTTCGTCCACCAGTTGCTCATCGCCCGGAAGTTTAGTTCGTCCTTTTCGCTACAACTCACACCGACGGTAGTTCATCGCAATTTTGTACCTCTGAAGGAAGACCAGAATACCGTATTTGCCATGGGAGCAGGCGGGCGATTAAAGCTTACACAACGAATGAGCGTCAATGCCGAATATTTTTATTTGCTTCCGGGTAAAACTGCCGATGCTTACGACAACAGCCTCTCAATAGGATTTGATATTGAGACAGGTGGCCATGTTTTTCAGCTTTTCTTCACCAACAGTGTTCCTATCAATGAAAACGCGTTTATTACCGAAACGCAGGGCGACTGGCTGAAAGGAGATATTTACTTCGGATTTAATATTACCCGCACCTTTACACTGGGACGAAAGTAAGGCGGGCGCCAATTTCTGGGGCAATTCATGTAATGAGCATCCTTTGATCATTTTGGCCAAGGTATTACACAGCCTGCCAGCCAGAGAGACGGAATTTTTTACATTTTTTACATTTGCTTTCACTTTGACATCTACCGATAGCTGTCGACGATTTTCTATGCCCGGTGAAGTTTGTAACGCTGCATCCAGCAATTGTATTTATTTTATGTGAGGATGACTTAAAACGCCAAAACAATTATTTATGTATGCTGCGTATCCTTGCTATTGCCTGTTTCATCCCGTTTGCAAAATACCATGCTGACGGCCTCCATCCTCCTGAATTAACCCCTGTGGTTCATATAATCTGATTGGTAAAGCGATTTGTCGCCTTATTTTGTTGATTTTGCTTGTTTTAGTGTTGTTTATATGTATTTCTTGAGCCAGGAATATTTTTAGTATCAGCAAACCAAATAACCAGAAAGACAGAACAATCAATTCAAAGTTTAAAGGGCAAGGATTTAATTATTGACTCTAACAGCACTTCAGGAGACCTGCCTACCATTGATCCCCAAAGCCTTAAATCTTTAGCACAACGGATGATGCCAAAAAAAACTCTGCTGCTGCGGAGACCTGAATGCCACGGACTTTCTTCGCGTGGTGTCCTCAATCCAGCCGGTCAACCACCCGTGGATCAGGCTCCGCGGGTGAAAACACTTCCAAAGAGACAACAGCCCTGCTTAATATACCCGCCCAGATGAGCATACAGGGGTCTATATTGGCAGATAAGTAACACTTTAACGATTCGAATTTTTTTCATCCATCCACGAATTTTATACGGGTTAGGTATGATATTGGCATAGCATTATGTAGTATGAAACGAACTTAAGCCATATTTCAACCAAAAATCAAGCAAAGATCAACCTTAACCATATGCTTAAGCTACGCTTCGTCTACGCTTCGTCTACGGTTCATCTACGGTTCATCTACGGTTCATCTACGGTTCATCTTAAAAAATGACACATTTTACCAGCCTTACAAAAAGCTGAAATGCACTGCATCCGGCTTTTCCGGTATTCTCTGAAATTGATTGGGATTTAAGAGTTGGGGACGATACAACTATTGCAGAGGCAAGGCATGCTTAGTCTCTACAAACTAAATGATTACCTGTTAAAAAGCATTAATAGCTATTTGATGCCAAAGCCAAGGCCCATTAGCTATCGGGAGGCAGACGCGTGATAGGGTAGCGGATTAGTTTCAAACCAGATTACACGTTAAAACCAGCGTAGGGCAGATGGCTGTACCCTAAGGATTGACGGCATATCAGATTAATTCATCGTAAAATAACAGTTTATGTTTGGTAAAGCTACCTAATCTTTCTTTCTTTGCAACATAAACGCTGTTTTATGCCCGGTCACCGTAAGCACAATCATTCTTCATCCAACAAGATCGACAGGTGGATCGCCGGTCTGCTGGGTTCACAGCCGCCTGAAAAGCAACAAAGCCACCGCGATACTGAGGAGAAGGAAGGGGAATGGATCGCCGGAACTGCAGAAGTGAATCCTCCGGTCGTTAAGCATCGGCAGCGGAAGATGAAGCATAAACATCATAAACAACCGGAACGGCAAGAGCAAAATATGCTGACGGAGGCCCTCAGGAACATTAAATCATGGCTTAAAAGGCATAGCGAGGCCTCCTTCTTGAAGAAGGTTATCGGGCATCCACGGCTGCGTCAGCACCGACATGCCAGACCCTACATTGCAGGGAGCCAGGCCAATGATCCTGCACTGACCGCAACCAATGAAGCTGAACTGCAGATACCCGAAGGTACTTCTGAAGGCATTCTCCCTGCACCTGCTACTGTGCAGCGTCCTGCACGACGGAAAAAAGCTCGTTCAAGTCGCGGAAAACACTTTGAGACCAAACACTTCCTCATCTGGAAATATTTACCACGAAAATGGCAAGGCATGTGGGAAAATCTTCTCTACAGCCTCTTCCTGCGCGATGCACCCCACGACCCTTTCCTCAAGGAAGAGCCGACCACAAAACATGAACCCGTCAGTGTAAAAATTGCCAACGAACTCACTTATTTTATAAGTTCACTCACCGTCTTCCTTGCTGCGGGATTGTCGGCCTGGTTGTTCTATCAGCTCTCGGTGATGCTGGTAGCATCATTCTTTAACATCGACTCGGTGTTGTATTATTACGAGGTGATGTTTCCAATTGGCAATGCTTCAACGCAGTGGACGCCCCTCAACATAATCGCCATTACGCTGGCAGGTCCGCTGGCATCGCTCTTCGGCGGCCTCTTCACATACTTCTATCTTATCAGGCGAAAGGTTGTCAGGGGCTTCAACCGGCTTTTTTTCCTGTGGCTTGCCTTCCATCTGTTCAACCAGTTCTTCGGCGGATTTGTGGCCGGCATCATTACCGACCAGGGCTTTGGTTATGTCGCCAATTGGATGTTTCTTGGCATAGTGCTGAAGATACTCTTCTCATTGATTGCTCTTTCAATTCTGGCTTATGCCGGATATTATGTAGTGCCGTGGTTACTGGCCACAGCCGGAAACCCGATACGAATCAGACGTGAAAATCGTTTCCTGTTTGTCACCAGTCAGGCCGTGCTGCCCTGGCTCTTCGGGTCGCTGATCCTGCTTGCCTTGCGCGACCCCGACCGTACACCCCAGCACCCTAACATCATGGTCTACGACGCCATTATCGCCGGAGCTCTCGGTGTAATGACACTGGCGATGTACTTCAACCGGCATGCCAAACCGGCATCAGTGTCGCACCGCAAAACCAACTATCGGGCAGGTTTCATCTGGGCTGTCGCCACCATCACGGCCCTCGTGCTGGTCAGGGCAATACTGGCCTACGGACTCCATGTGGTGCTCACCTTCTCTTTCCACATCGGACTCTTCAATTGATGCAACCGGTGGGATTCAACCTATTTTCCCTATTTTTGCACACTTAAAAGATCATTATGGCCAATCAGGACGATATTTTTAAAAATCTTGTATCCCATGCCAAAGAGTATGGGTTTGTGTTCCCTTCAAGCGAGATCTACGACGGCTTGAGTGCTGTGTACGACTACGCCCAGTATGGTGTCGAACTGAAAAAAAACATCCGCGACTACTGGTGGAAATCGATGGTACAGTTTCACGAAAATATCGTGGGAATCGATGCAGCCATCTTCATGCACCCGACGACCTGGAAAGCCTCGGGACATATCGATGCCTTCAATGATCCGCTGATCGACAACAAAGACTCTAAGAAACGCTACCGCGCCGACGTACTTGTTGAAGATTATCTGGCAAAAATAGAAGGCAAGATAAACAAAGAAGTCGAAAAGGCTTCCAAACGTTTTGGCGATGCCTTCGACGAGACCCAGTTCCGCGCTACTAATCCCCGCGTAATAGAGAACCAGCAGAAAATGGATGAGGTACGCAAACGTTTCTTCAGCGCCCTGGACAAGGGTGATCTGGAGGAGGTTCGTCAGGTGATCATCGACTGCGAGATCGCTTGTCCGATTAGCGGCACCCGCAACTGGACTGAAGTTCGTCAGTTCAACCTGATGTTTTCCACCGCCATGGGTTCGGTGAGTGAAGAAGCCAACACCATTTACCTTCGTCCCGAGACGGCACAGGGTATTTTTGTCAACTACCTCAACGTGCAGAAGACAGGCCGTATGAAAATTCCTTTCGGAATTGCCCAAACCGGCAAAGCCTTCCGCAACGAGATCGTCGCCCGTCAATTCATCTTCCGGATGCGCGAGTTTGAGCAGATGGAGATGCAGTATTTTGTGCGCCCGGGCACCGAGATGGAGTGGTACAAATACTGGAAGGAAGCCCGTATGAAATGGCACCTCTCGCTGGGGATGCCCGCCTCAAAATACCGCTTCCATGACCACGATAAACTGGCTCATTATGCCAATGCCGCTGCCGACATCGAATTCGATTTCCCGTTTGGCTTCAAGGAACTTGAAGGGATTCATTCACGTACCGACTTCGACCTGACCGCTCACCAGAACCATTCGGGCAAGAAATTGCAATACTTCGACCCGGAACTCAACGAGAGCTATGTCCCCTACGTGGTAGAGACCTCTATCGGTCTTGACAGGATGTTCCTCGCCATACTGAGTCATGCCTATCACGAAGAGAAGCTTGAAGATGGCTCCGAAAGGGTTGTCCTCAGTATCCCCCCGATGCTGGCGCCAATCAAGGCTGCTATCCTGCCGCTGGTAGCTAAAGACGGGCTGCCCGAGAAAGGCCGCGAGATCATGGAGATGCTTAAATACGACTATATGTGCCAGTACGAGGAGAAAGATTCTATTGGCCGTCGTTACCGCCGGCAGGATGCTATTGGCACTCCCTATTGCATTACCATCGACCACCAAACCACGCAAGACAATACCGTCACCATCCGCGAACGTGACACAATGGAACAGCACCGCGTAGCCATTGCTGAATTGCACGCGATTATCGGGAGTCGATTGAAACCAACATTATAAGACTAATATCCACTGCGTGTCCCTGCTGTTTAGAACCAACGTTTAGCATCCAAACAGCAGGGGCTCACAAGAAAACTCATGATACCTCTTTTTGATGAGGTCATTGGTGTATTGAGCCTTTTCCAATTTAGTAAGCTTTTGTAAAATTCATTTGTTCAATTACATTCACTGACTCCGATTTTTATAGAATCCTAATAAATACTGGTAAGAAGACTCGGATGACCCACCCGAGCTAACGCTCTTTTCGCAAGAGGGGGCTTACTCTATAAGGCAACCAAAATAGAGACTTTATATGATTATTATACTGATAATTATATAATCAAACCTCTATTACCCGTTTCATCGGATAGTAATGATTGCTAATATACAATCCTTTAATAATATGGAAAAATTGAAGGAGTGCTACAAATTATTGCCATTTACTTAGAAAAAACAGTTTAATGATTACCAGCAAAATAATATTGCTGTATCATAATCAAAAAGCCCAGACTTGTGCCGGGCTTCTTTGCTTATAATCTTCCTTGATTCTGTAACATTTTCAATATCCATCCTAAATTAAAAAGCAAAAAACCAATTAATGGAAAGAGTATTGCAACAAAACTACGTTTCCCTTTCCCTCCGTATTCCTTTTCCTTAGACTTTATTATCTGCTTGTATTTCCCCTTGTGTATCAATAAAAAATAAAATACAGCTATCAAAGAAAAAAACAATACTACTGAAAAAAATTTAATAAATGATGTATTTAAAACCATGTACTCCTTAGGAATAAACGTAATAGTTAAGAAAAAGAAACTGAAATAGTAAAGCATAATTGTAAATACTATTATTAACATTGCACTAAAAGGAGCAACATCCCTATTACCCAGTCTTACCTGAGAATTGTAATATCTGTAATATAAAAATTCTAAATACTTCATATTTAATTAAGGTTTTATTTCTCCAAATCCACCAAATCCGCCTGTAGTACCGTCAAGTATAAAATAGGCTGCACTAATTCCAAAACCAATTGGACCTAAAAAGCCTACTCCTGTCATTATCACATCCAAAGCGGCTTTAGTTCCAACTTCCCAACTAGTGCCACCATTGTAATAATACATTCCGGCATTAGCAGCAGAATATGTAGTGGTCAGACCTGTTCCGACATAGCCTAACCCTTTGACATATTTTAAATAACTTGCTCCAGTTTTCCCAAGAGTATTAGTGATTCTCCATGCTTGCTGCGAAGACCTCAGATTATTGAATTCACTCCATGTTCTCGCAGACTTATAATTGCTTCGTACAGCATATTCAATAAATTCAGATTTAAGACCATTAGCTGCATTAAAAGCACCAATACCTGAATTAACATCAGTAGCCCACCCAGGCATACCCCATTGTTCCGAGGCATAATCTTCCAAATAATCGCTTTGGTCTCCCATTTCAAAGGACTGTCTGTCATCGTATTCATCAAAGTAAATTCGATCAGCTACTATTTCAAATTCTCGACCTGTACATGTACATGTGAAAGCTATATACTCTCGGGGGCCAATCAAATATGGGTCATACTCTGGATTATCCCTATCTCCGTAGTCAAAATCGTAATCCTCCCACCAATAGCCGTTTAAGTCAACGAAATTCAGCGGGTTGTTAAGGCAATAGCTATAGCGGTTATAGCTTTGCGAGTTTTCAGGCTGTTGAATAAAAATGTCGGGGCTGAGGAATCGCCTGATTTCCGGATCATAATAACTACTATTCATGTTTAATGACAAAAGACAAAGGCTCCGCAGGAGTGTAACCGATGAAAATTTATAAAATAATGTTATTACAAGGTAACATGTTTACAAGGCTGAAAGCAGAATGGTTCATTCTGCAATATAATCCGAATCATTCATACTTTATTGCAATGCAAAGATACAAAAGTTGAGCAATTAACTTCGGTGATGACTAATAGACTCTTAACGCCATCACTCATGGCTGATAGGTTCAAGGCTATGGGGCTGAACTCAGCTCTGAAAAGTCAGCATGTTATCAGAAGAAGTACTGAAAGTACTATTTTTCAATTTTTCATACAAGCTAGCACTTATTAAAAATGGGGGTGAGAATTTGGTGCAATACATATTTACATTTGGGTTTACCGGAGAAGTCTTTAACAGCATTTCAAAATACAATTACCCGAAACACCAATCAGGCAGGATGCGGCCCTACATACTGAAGGAAATATTGTACCAACAAAAGGGATAGTATATCCCTTCATTTGAAAAACAATCATTCAGCAGATTATTACCAAATTTGCGAAAGTGGTTAATCCGTGAACCCAGAATATTTAACAGGTATATGACCTGATTGTACCGTCAGGCAGGATGAGGGAGTTTCAGTTTAGAAGATATTCAGCGCTTTTGTATGAAGGTTGAGGGCAAATAGACAGGGAAGGAGATGAGGTGGTCCAAGAACCAGGTAGAAAGTCACACCATCCGATAATAGCTTTTGTAGATGATTGCCGCATGATTGCTAATTTCTGGCTTCGTCCGGGAGATAGTTATACAACCAATAATTTCTTGAGTTTTCTGAAGGATACATTGGACAAATTATCCGGCATAGAAGTAGGTCTTCTTAGAGCGGATAGCGGTTATAGCAAAGAGATATTTGACTATCTGGAGACTGGAAAGGAGCAGCCAATTAGTTACATCATAGCTGCCAGATTCATTCATCCAACCAAGATGAAAATGGCTCTACAAAACACATGGCTAAAGTTGGGAGAAGGGATAGAAATAGCGGAATCAGAATGCCAGGCAGCAGATTGGAAGAGGGTCAGAAGATTGGTAATGGTTCGTCAGGAAATAGAGAAACGTCCTAATGCAGCAGGAAAAAAGCTTTGCTTATTTGAACAGGATGGCGTTTTTACATATAAAAATTACCATTACTTATGCTTTATTACCAGCCTGAGTCTACCTCCCAAGGTAGTTTATAATCTTTACCGTGGCAAGGCAGATGCTGAAAACAGAATAAAAGAGGTCAAGTTTGACTTTGGGGGTGAAAGCTTTAATGTCATGACTTTTGGGCAACGGAGGCTATATTAAACTTCGTAATGATAGCCTATAACCTGATGAGCTTATTCAGGCAGGCAGTAATGGGTACCAAAGTTCAACATCTCATGAAAACGCTACGATATAAAGTTTTTGCGATAGGCGGATACATGACTAAAGATGGTAATTCAAGAATTTTAAAACTCTCATTGGCCATGAAACGGAGGGAATGGTTTACCGGTTTGAGGCGCGCTTCATAAGAAATGCAATGGTCTATTGTTGTTCATTCGTGATTTCCTATTGACGAATCTGGGATAATCTCAACTCCCCATTATGCAATTACTATTGAGCAATGAAAGTCTTGATATGCATTGCTTACAGCTATGATGACAAAAAAGCCTCTTTTATTTTTTTTGATTTCCGGGTCTTTGCTTCCCGAATAAGGGAAGATTTTAATAGGTGATTTCCCGAAGCGTAAAACATGAATACAGGGAATCAGGATTGAAAGAGATGGAGTAAGGGTTAAGGGCTTTCTCTCTGCGCCCGTCCGATTGCTATATCAGCCCTTCTTTCATCGCGAATTTAATGAGGCCAACAACAGATTTTGTTTGCGTTTTCGTAAAAATGTTTCTCCGGTGGGTTTCAACAGTCCGCTCGCTGATGAATAGTTTTCCGGCAATCTCTTCATTGCTCATCTCCTGAGCCAGCAGGTTGAGTATCTCTAATTCACGGCCCGAGAGTTTAGCTTTTGGACTAACCACAGATTCGGGTTTTTCGTTCCTGAGTTTGATGCTATCCATCAACACGGCCTGAACGGCATTGCTGAGGTATTTTTCACCACGGGCTGCTGTTCTGATGGCTTCGATCACTTCTTTCATGCTCGTTCGTTTGAAAATGTACCCCGAAGCACCGGCCTCAATCATCTGGGTAATCATCTGTACATCTTCATACATCGTAAGGGCAATAATGCTAACAGACGGGCTGGTCTCTTTAATCCTTCTCGTGATTTCAATTCCGGATATTTCAGGCATACTGATGTCAACCAATGCAACATCAACCACGTTCTTTTCAATAATATCAAGCGCCTGATGCAGGTTATTGGCTCCTCCTGCAAATATAAGGTCGGGCTCATCCTGAAGTAACGATCTGATTCCATCAATAATCAATTGATGATCATCTATAATCATAACACTAATCTTGTTTTCCATCACGTGTTGGTTAAAGGTATAGTAACGGTAACAATGGTACCCCTGTTTGGGGTGCTGTCAATAAAAATGGTGCCATGGAAGTTTTCAACCCGTGACTTAAGGTTGTTGATTCCGCCACTGGTTAATTCAGAATGGGTACGATTGAAATCGAACCCTGTTCCGTCGTCTTCGACCATCAGGTTTATATCATGGCTGCTCTGTACCATCTGGATGGTAACGTGTTCAGCGCCGGCATGTTTAATCACGTTGTTCACCAGTTCCTGAACGGCTCTGTAGAGGGTGTTCTGGATTAACTGGTCGAGGCTGTCCCGGATTCCATAAGATTCAAAATCAGCCTTAATTTTCAGACTTTTATTTATACGCGCTACCAGTTCATTGATAGCCCCTTCGAGACCCATTTGTGCAAGAACAGAAGGAGCCAGATTGTGAGAAATCTGGCGTAGTTCCTCGAAAGCATTATCGATGCTGCTGATGGCGGCTTCAATCAGTTCTGTCTGGCGTTCTTTCGTGAGGTCGTTACGTTGGTTGATAGCACTGATGTTTAGCCTTGTAACCGAGAGTATTTGTCCCAGTCCATCATGCAAATCGCGGCCTATTCGTTTTCGCTCAAGTAGCTCAGCCTCACTTGAAGCCCTTGATTTTTTCTCGTTCAGGCTGACGACTAAATTGTGCAGTTTTCCGGCTTGCCGGTATTTGTAATTGCGGAACAGAAAATAAATACCCAGAAGGCTCAGGACAAAGATAATTGTAATGGTAAAACTGAGCAGGTTTTTCCGGCTGATGACCAGGCTCTTTCTGTCGATTTCGAGTTGTTTGATCCGGTTATCCTCATTCAACATGGTAATCTCCTGATTGTACACCTGACGCAGCGAACTCTGGTTAACATGCTGGTCTCTTAACGAGATATACTCCTTGAAGTGAGCCAGGCTGAGGGCAAAATTGCCCGTTTGCTCATATATTTCCGAAAACAACCGGTTACACTCATAGAGCAGTACCTCATTTTTCAACCGGTTGGCCACAGCCTGCGCGGCAAAAGCATACAACAGGGCTTCATCGGCCTCCTCCTTTCGGAGCATAATCCGGGCGAGACCCATAACAGCATAAGCCTCACGGTATGGGTCGTTAATTTCTATGGCAATCTTCTTCGCCTGCTCATAATTGATTATGGCCTTGTCAGGATTATCTATTGAAAAAAACAAATCACCATAGGCATTATACACCAGACAACAAGCAAGCAGGTTTCTGGTTTTCAGTGCAATGGCGTTCGAAAGGCTCAGGTATTTCATTGCCGAATCGGATTCCCTTCGGGTTATAAAAACCGTGCTCAGGTTGTTGAGAATCGTTGACAGCGATACACTATCGTTCTGCGCCCGACAAATGGTATAAGCCTTTCGCAGATATTCCTCTCCCTTTTCGTATTCTTCGAGGCTTAGGTAAACTGTTCCTATATTGTTAAGAATGCTCACCGAAAGGCCTTTTGCATTATCCATGTGAAGTGCTTTAAGCAAAAAGCCGATGGCTGCTTTATAATTGCCTGTACGTTGGTTCAGATCGCCTATATTATTATAGATGGTAACCATCAGGCCGCTGTCGGCCAGAGCAGGCGACAATTGTAAAGCCTTGTAAAAATAGTTTAGTGCCTGCTCGTAATTATCCTGAACCTGATAGGTTGCACCGATAAAGTTATAGAGCTTCATTCTTATCCGGGGAGATCCTTCGGGTAAAGTCGCCATGCCTTTCAAAACAAATTCCCGGGAACTGTCGGTATTGATATAAAATAACCTGCGGCCAACACTTAGAATCGAATCATACTGATTATCCAGCGCTGTTGTATTTGGATTCTCTGAGGGCTTAACAGCAGCAGGGGCTTCCATGTGAGTAAAAATAATCCACATCACCAGGGCGAGACATATAACAATCGTGAGAATCAAAATGTACTCGCGGTATTTCACAAGGGGCTTATATGGAATTCTATTCATTGAAATTGAAGTTCATAATACGCAGGAATCCGCCGGATACAAGCGGTTGATGTATTGGCAGGAAAGAATGCAGGAAGACACTGCATTGGGATGAAAAGGCATCCTTCTCATGACCGCCGGTGGTCGCCCTGTACAAGTGCCATTTATTGCATCTTCCCGGGGAATAACCCGGTCGGTTGTTGAATGGCAGCTTAATAACCAGCGTGAGCATAAGTCTCCGGAGCTCTTCTTCATAAAAAGATTATATAGCGATAATTGATACGACAAAGGTAAAGGATTTAAATATCCCCGGTTTTCATCCAGACTGTAAGGCAATGAACCTGACCTTCTCCTTTAATACACGGGAACGACATCAACATGATCAGAACACACGGTAATACATCAGTTGCTTTATGTAAACAGCAGTATGTAAGTACATTGTCAGCAGCTTTCCCTCACTCCCTGATGTTAGCTATTGTATGCCAAATGGCCGGTTTTTTGCAGTAATCAGTGCTGGCACGGACTGATAATTAAAGTTAAAATGCGCACCGGCACGGATTGTTACCTTGCAGTGTGTCTATAATTTTGCAATCATTAATTATTAAACTATTTTGACAAATAAACTTACATGAAATGATTACTATTTACAAAAAGATCGGGCATCTACTTCTGCCCATGATGTTAATGCTCGTGTTCGGGCTGTCGGCTTCTGCCGTTCAGGGGCAGGTTGTGGAAGTACTAAAGGATGTATGGCCGGGTAACGGGAGCAGTTCGGTTTACAATTGGATGGCTGTAGCCAATGGAAAGCTGTTTTTTTGTGCAGAAGATGACATCTACGGGTGGGAATTAAGAGTATCAGACGGTACAGATGCAGGAACCATTTTATTGAAAGACATTAACCCCGGGTTATCTGGAAGTGAAGCAGGGTGGTCGGGAAACTTTACTGAATGCAATAACAAACTCTTCTTTATTGCAAAAGATGGCATACATGGAGCTGAATTGTGGGCTACCGATGGCACGGAAACAGGAACCTATCTTGTAAAAGACATCGGGATAGATATTGACCCCAGTTGGTCCGGGTTAGGTAATTATGGTGCCCCGGAGCAGTTATTTACATACAACAACAAGGTTTACTTCGCGGCATGTGACGGACGTACAACGGCCGGATATCATGATACTGAGTTATGGTGTTCTGATGGTACCGAAGCGGGTACATATATGTTAAAAGATATTCGTCCGGATGAGGGCAGCCAACCTTCGGAATATTGTATATTTAACGGTTTACTGTATTTCAGTGCTTATGACGGTGGACAGCAGTATGGTGCACATGGCCGGGAATTGTGGGTTACCGATGGAACAGAGGCAGGGACTCATCTTTTTAAAGACATTGCACCCGTAGCTTCGAGTGAAGGGCCGCAATACCTGACTGTATGCGGAGAAAAGATGTTTTTTACTACAGACGATGGTGTTCATGGCAAGGAACTTTGGGTTACAGATGGAACAGATACAGGGACGCATTTGGTTAAAGATATTCGAACCGATGGAAATGGCAGTTATCCCACATACCTTACTGTTGTAGATGGCATTTTATATTTCAATGCCAGAGTGGACAATGCCAACTTGTATTTATGGCGCAGCGATGGAACTGAATCAGGAACCTTTATGATTTCTCCTGCTATACAAGATCCAGTAAACCTTAAGGCATTTGACGGTAAATTATACTTTATAGCTGCCAACACCTTTGCCGGGGGCGGAATTGGTAACTATGAGCTGTATTCCTTTGCCGAAGCAACTGGCGTTCAGCTCGTAAAAGAGATCAATCCCAGTCCTACAGGAGGTATTGACTTTAATCCTGGGTCAAACTTCCCGGAAGGGTTCGCAGAGTACAACAACATGCTCTATTTCAGGGCTGCCGACGATATGTTTGGAACCAAACTTTGGCAAACCGACGGAACAGAAGCCGGAACCATTGTAACTCCCAATCAGGATCCTACTTACCCTGACCCGCTGACAGCTATGATTATTATGCAATTCACTTTCATGCCCTACAACGGTTCTCTCTATTTCCCGGGAGCCTATCAGGATGATCCTGCAGTTGAAGTGTATAAGTGTACAGCAACACCTGGTTTGTATCAGGTTACAGGCAGCGGAAGTTACTGCCAGAGTGGGGCAGGTTTACCGGTCGGTTTGGCTGATTCGGATATAGGGGTTTACTACACCCTCTACAGAGCGGGTGTAATCATTGCCAATAATGTACCCGGAACAGGTGAAGCCCTTTCATTCGGCAACTGGCTCGAAGGGACTTATACCATCGAAGGGACAAATGCCCTTGGAACAGTTTCAATGATTGGTTCAGCAGTGATTGTTGCTGAAGATCAACTACCTGTAAGTGTCACACTTCAAGCCAGTCAAACAAGCGTTTGTACAGGCCAGAGTGTAACTATCACGGCAACTCCTGTCAACGGCGGTTCACCAACTTATGAATGGTATTTAAACGGTGTAGCCACCGGAGCCAGCCTGCCTGTCTATACCTTCATACCTGCTAATGGAGATCAGGTATATTGCGTGGTGACTTCCGATATAGAATGCGTGAGTGGTAACCCGGCAACTTCAAATACCGTTGTCATGACGGTTAGTTCTTCATTGGTTGCCTCAATCACCATAGGACAACAACCAGAGGGTTGTGCCGGGCAACAATTCACGGTTACTTCCATTCCCGTAAATGGCGGCGATGCTTTGTATGAGTGGAAAGTTAACGGCTCGGTAGCCACAACGTCAACACTTCCCAGTTACACTTATGCTGCTGCCAACGGCGACCAGGTTTCTGTAGTAATGACCTCCGGTTTAGCCTGCGCCACGGGCAGTCCTGCTACGTCCAATACTGTTGCGCTTGTCATCAACCAACCTGTAACCCCCGAAGTAAGTATCACTGCAAGTCAGAATCCCGTACCGGCAGGTACTACGGTGGAATATACTCCAACCTCCATCAATGGAGGAACTCCTTCCTACGAATGGTTTGTTAACGGAACATCAGCCGGAACCGGTAACACTTATTCCTACATTCCATTAAATGATGATAAAGTGAAGACGGTAATGACTTCCTCACTCGAATGTGTTACTTCTTCCGCTGTCACTTCAAACACCATATTCATGGATGTGATCACCGGTATAGACTATCAGTCTGATAATAAGCTAACAGCATATTCAGAAGGAAATTCAATATTCATCGATAGCCCTGCTTCACTTACCGGTACTGCCACATTGATAGGACTAAGCGGAGAGATTATCAGTAAGTTTAACCTCAATGGCTCAAAGCATAATGAGTTACATACTCAGGTTGCAAGTGGATTATACCTGCTGAAGATTGAATCAGACGACTTTCGGTCAGTAGTAAAAGTATTAATTAAATAGTTTTTTATTGAATAAAGCGATGATCAGCCCTGTTTAATACAAACATCGGGAATCCTCTTTCCTTCGTCAGAACCGATTATCGCTACATGAAGATTTCACTTATACGACGCTTTCATTAGCTTGTTCAATATCCATAAGGCAGCCATTCTGAGTTTCAGAATCGGCTGCCTTTCAATTATATGTGTTTTCGGATATATTGGAGTCAAGTCATCAGAAGTATTAAAGTAATTCGCAATCACGTGTATCAGTTTCAATATCTCAGGGAAAAGAAATGAGGTCAGATTCAATTTAATCCTCTGGCTTAATGTTTTGGTAAAGTCCTGTTATTTTTTACAAACAACAGCCACTTAAATAGGGCAGGTAGCTATCGTTTCTCTTAACACGAAACTTCATTTTGGTTTTCATTCCCGAACGATAGTACCGGTCATCTAAGAGTAGTATTCAGGTCAGAATATATACGACGACATTTTTTTTATGTTTTTTTTTGTTCTGGAGGACAATTTGTCAATTTATATTATGATTTATATAAATTTGTAACCACTTTAAGTTGTAGCAAATTTATGATAGAAAAAAAGCTTCAGGATAACGGGTTTTCAAAATACGAGTCACAGGCCTATGCCATTCTGTTACAGAATGGACAGCTTGCTGCCGGTGAAATAAGCCGGATGGCAGGTATACCACAGGGGAAAATATACAGTGTCCTCGATTCATTGGAAAAACGCGGCTATTGCAGCGTAATCCTCGGATCGGTTAAGAACTACCGGTTGGTAAATCCACAGGTGGCTTTCAACGAGTTGGTAAACAAACAAAAAGCTTCTCTTAAGGAACTGGAGGAATTGCAGAAAGAACTTGAGACTACATTTATGACGCAGGAAAATGCGTCAACCGAATTCTTCCAGGTACTCACCTCAAAGGTTGGACAGGTTGAGAAGTTTGATGACCTGATCCGCCGTACTGAGCGAAATCTTTTCTCCTTTAACAAGAAACCTTATGCAACCGGGTTCACCCGCACATTAGACGAAATCAAAGAGGCCGGGCGGCCGCTTGAAGACATCATACAATCGGGTGCCAGGGCACAGGCCATCTTTGAGGCTGAAACAGGATCCAACCGAAAGCCCTTCATCGACATGGTATCATATTATCAGGAGATCGGAGAAGAGATTCGTATCTGTGAGAGTCTTCCCCTGAAGATGTTGCTCATCGACGGTATCGTTGCCATGGTCTCGCTTAGGAGCAACGATGCTTCGAAATTTAAACTCACCTCGATGGTGGTTGAACATACCGATCTGACCAATGCGCTGGAAGAGATTTTCATGCTCTACTGGGCTAAATCAAAAACGCTTGCTGAATATATTGCAGAAGAGAAGTTGCCGTAAGATACAACCTGAAATGATTGGTTGATACCGCTACCTTTTTCATTGAAATTTGTTTTACAATAATTCTAACATCCTTTAACCTTTCTACTCATTATGACTAAAAAACTGACTTTTCTCTGGATAGTGCTTTTGGGTGCTTTATCGCTGCATGGACAGTGGAGCACTAATCCTGCCGTTAATAATGTGATTTGCAACCTCGCAGGCGAACAGGCCATCCCTAAAGTGGCTGTTTGCCCTAATGGTGATATCTATGTTGGCTATTTCTCAAGCGAATCGGGTAACTACAACGTAAGGCTCCAGCGGCTCGATGGTCTGGGCAACATACTCTGGACCTCGGGTGGTATTCTTATCAGCAACAATCCACAAGAGACATGGCTAACCGACTGGGATATGACAGCCGATCCGGCTAACCATGCCATTCTTGTATTCAATGACATCAGGAATGGCAATACCAACGTTTACGCATACCGCATCGCCCCCGATGGTTCCTTTGTATGGGGAGCCAACGGAGTGGCACTGTCAAACAATTCATCCTTCAATGCGGCACCTAAGGTCATAGCTACTAACGCGGGGAACATCGTAGCTGCCTGGATGTCGGATGAGGTAATTATCATGCAGAAGATCAATCCCGCGGGTGTGGTGCAATGGGGACCTGCCGGAATCACTATCAGCGCAACCAATAGCCTCACATGGCCACAAATGATGCCTGTGGGAACTGACGAATTCTTCATGAAATACTACGACGACAGTGGTGCCGGGTGGTCGCCTACACGTCATGTATATGCCCAGAAATACAATAGCTCGGGTACTGGCATCTGGTCTACTCCTGCCGTAATCTCAAACGCCGGCGGAATCTCCGCCCAAACTCAAATCCTACCGTTTATCAGCGATAACAACGGAGGGTTTTACATGGCCTGGGACGATGATCGTGACAACAACCTGCTGGCAAACTCTTGGGTACAGCATATCAATGCCTCAGGTCAGGCCGTGTTTCAGGCCAATGGGGTGGCTGTTTCCATGGAGGGGACGATGAACCACTGGTATCCCGAACTGGGATTACCCACAGGATCTCAGGAGGTCTATGTGTTCTGGAATGAAATCAATGGCAATCAAGACCAATGGGGAATCATGGCTCAGAAATTCTCGGCCACAGGCTTAAGGCTATGGACCGACAACGGAATGACACTGATCCCGGTCTCTTCTACTGACTATTACCCCATGGCGGGTCGAAATACCGCCACTGACATGGTGCTGTTTGTTGAAGAATATTCGGGAGGTGTGAATTCATTCATTAAAGCCATGCGGGTAGCTACTGATGGCAGTTTCGTCTGGACACCTTTCCTCAAACCGGTCAGCACGGTCAATTCACAGAAAATTCACACCAGTATTTCAACTCTCTACAATGCACAATGGGTGCTTGCCTGGGAAGATACCCGCAATGGCACTTCCGACATATACGCCCAGAATCTTAGTCTTGATGGACTACCCGGCCCCGTTGCTTTTGGAACCCTCTCGGGAACCATTACCTTAAACGGTGGTTTTGGGGTCGTCACCGATGCTCTCGTTCAGGCAGGAAGTTATACTACCCATCCTAATGCCTCGGGTTTCTTCACCTTCAACCTGCCGGTGGGTACCTATAACCTTTCGGCTTCGCTCAGTGGATATAATCCGGCCTCCCAGCCAAATTTAGCAGTCATCCAGAATCAGACGACCACTGCTAACCTTACCCTGAATGCCATCCCCGTCGGGAAGATTGAAGGTGACGTTACCATCATCAATGGAATCGGGAGCGTATGGAATGTAACCATCACTGCAGGAACTGTAACGGCCCATCCCAATGTGGCAGGCCATTACTCGATGCTGGTATCCCCGGGTATCTATGATGTGATCGCTTCATTGCCGCTCTACACCCCCGATACTGTTCAGGATGTCGCAGTAGTATTGAATCAGGTAACCAGCGGTATCGATTTTGAGTTACAGTTGGCACCTACCACCGGCATGATTGACGGACATGTAACCCTCAACGGAGGCACGGGTGTTGTAACCGATGTGGAGGTGAACGCCGGAGGTAATATTGCACATCCCGATGCCTCTGGCTTTTACTCAATGGAGGTTCCGGTTGGTAATTACGATGTGATCGCCAGCCTTGCAGGGTATGCCACCCAGTTTCAACTGGGAACTCCGGTAGTGCCCGGACAGACCACTCACAATGTTGATTTTATTCTTACACCTGCTGCCGACATCGCATACATCACCGGACATATCACGGTAGAAGGAACAATCCAAAACATCACCGATGTGGTCGTAACGGCAGGTACAAATTCATCCCATCCTGATGCCTCGGGCAACTATATCCTTGAAGTGGCATCAGGAACTTATGATGTGACTGCCAGCCATGATTATACCGATGAGCAGACCATCGCCGGTATAACCCTGCTGCCTGGCCAGACCGCCACTAATATTAATTTCACCCTGAATGTAATCCGTACCGACCTGGTCTGTAAAATACTTGTCGGTGGAATACCTTCACCGGGGTTTCCTGTATTTATTTCGGTAACAGGCCCTGAACAGACTTATACAGGGACAACCTCAACCGATGAGATCATTTTCGAGAAAGCTCTTTTTGGTATATATGAAGGAGAAGCTAACGATGGTTTCTATGTTGCCTATGCAAATGACACTATTGATGAAGAAAATAACATTCTTAAGTTTGATTTTGTAATTGGGATTACATCCCCTGAATCAAAAGCCTTCGGTATGAAGGTTATGCCCAACCCTGTAAACCATCAGGGGAATTTGGTATTCACTTTGCCTGCCCGGGAAATAGTCACCCTGTGCCTCATCGACATGAAAGGCCATCAACGAATTCTTCTTGAAGGTGCATCTTTTGAAGCTGGCGAAAACACGATTTCACTCAACACCTGGTTCGAAAATCAACCAGCGGGTGTTTACACACTGAAACTCTCAGATGGAAGGACTTTCGGTGAATGCCGTTTGGTTTTGGTGAAATAAACCGGTTTAAACTCTTTCGGCATAAAGAGGAAAAACGCAGGGAGGCTGTCTCAGAAAAAGAGACAGCCTCTTTTGGATTGGTTTACCTGAAAGGGTTACAATTTCTTCTTTCGTAAAGCAACGGTAACAGCCAGGAGTATAAACAGAATGGCTGTAAATCCGCATAATCTTCCAATATAATCACCATACGCTACATAGAAGGTGATCTCAGTATTGGCGTGCATGGTGCCGCGCAGTACAGCCTCTTCCCAATATTTGCTTTGCCGGGTGATAATACCGCGCTGATCGATGAAGGCCGAAATGCCGGTATTGGCAGAGCGGGCGATATCACGGCGGGTCTCTATAGCCCTGAGCGAAGAAAAAGTGAGATGTTGGCGATGTCCGGCAGTATTTCCCCACCAGCCATCATTGGTTATGACAAAGATTAACCGGGCACCTTTGCTGATGAAACCATTAACAAATTCACCATAGATCGACTCATAACAAATGGGAACACAGACCCAAAGGCTATCATGCCGGCCTCCCATCACGACCCTTTCTTTCATTGTTCCCAGACTCCCGACAGTACCCCCTAAGTCAAAGGCCATGTCCTGAAGCGGTCGTGTCAGTGATGGAAAGGGTAACCGTTCAGGGCCAGGTACAAGTTTCGATTTGTGGGTATAATCGTAATGTTGGGTAGTATCAATGCAGATAGCTGAATTAAAGGTGTCATACCATTCGCCCGTATCGGTAAAACGACGGGATGTCTCAGTAGCTTTGATTTTCCCGTAATACTGATAGGTTGATGCCCCCACGATAAGCGACAAATGCGGATGTTCCTTCACGAAGGCACGCAGCCGCTGAATGCTTTCCGGCTTGTCAATGTTGTCGAGCCAGATGTCATCGTAAATGCCCGATTCCGGGAAAACCACATAACGCAGGGTGCTGTCTGTTTTACTCTCTGCTAACCTGATCAGCTTATCAATAACCTGTCTGGTGGGGAGTCCGTATTGTTTACTCCAGGGATCGTTGTTTGGCTGAACAACTACCACCTCCACCGGTTTGCCCTTCTCTTCATAATGGTTGAACATGATGAAGGAAATAACAAGAGGGATCATGATCAGCATACCGAGCGCAACGGCAGGCACTACCACCTTTGTGGACTTCTCCGTCAGTATTTTTTTTAGAATATTAAAAATCAGAACATTGGCACAGATAACCCACAGGCTGCCGCCAAAAACGCCGGTGTATTCATACCATTGAATCCAACGGGGGTACGCTGCGAACCCGTTGCCCAGATTAAGCCATGGCCAGGAGAGATCCCAGTCGAGGTGCAGGTATTCAAATCCAATCCAGAAAGCACTTAGCAATAGTACCCCTGCCGACATAGGGCGTAGATTGCGCCTTACGAAGTGGTAAGCCAGAAAGACAATAGCCTGGAAAAGGGAATTCAGGATAATGGCCATCACGGCACCGAAGATAGTAGAGTTCCATATCCACCAGGTGGTCAATGCGTTCCATACAAAGAAACTTAACCAGGCCCAACGGAAGACATGAAACCGGCCATAGCGTTCACGATGCTGAAGAATGGCTTCTTCGATAAAAAACAAGGGGACAAACCCGATAAACAACAAACCGGGAAAGCCTTGTTGTGGCCAGCCCAGGGCAAGAAGTACCGCCGATAATAAGCTGAGGAGCAAAAAATGAACTTTACGAAGGCTCATGGCAGGATAGTTTTTGACAAAGGTAGGGGAAGTTTTAATCGGGGCTGCCTTTCCAGTGGTCACATGCGGTTAAATTATTCCTATGAAAAAGGGAATATGAAACTGGTAAAGGCAACAGAAAGACATAACCATAATGTGCTTGATTTTTAAATACTTGTAATAACAACGAGTCATACAGGTTTGTAAAAATGCTTAAATTTTATTATCTTTGGGCAGTCTGTCAGCCATTTAGACGCTTCTGGTTGATTATCATCCGGATACTCTGCCTAATACAGCCTTCGGGTTTGTTTAATCATAGCTGTTTTGCTTCCTAAACTGAGACAGGGCTATTGAACAGCACTGAAATGGTATGTGGAATGAATACTTCGGATGGCGATAATAATCTGACAGGTCTGTATGAGAGAAGAATAATAAATTTATTGGAATGATTTATAAAGCATTCACATTATCAAACTTTAAAGAAATCCCACAGATTGGCAAACTACCATCTAAGGTCTGCCGCGACATGACGACCGTGGGAACAGTATTGCCCTTTAAATCGAATAATTACATCGTGGACGAGCTCATCGATTGGAACCATTATGAAGATGATCCGATTTTCCACCTGACCTTCCCGCAAAGGGAAATGCTGGCCGATAAACACTTTGAGCTAATGAGAAAGACATTGGATTCGACCACCGACCATGAACAAATTAAAAATACCGCCAACCAGATCAGATTTGAACTAAACCCTCATCCGGCAGGTCAAAAGGAGCATAACGTACCTATATTCAATGGCGAACGACTGGAGGGAATTCAGCACAAATACAGAGAGACCGTTTTGTTTTTCCCCAGTGCAGGTCAGACATGCCACGCTTACTGTACCTTCTGTTTCAGATGGCCTCAGTTTACAGGATTGGATGAGTTCAGATTTGCAGCCAGAGAGTCCGAGAATCTGGTAAGCTACCTCAGGACGCATCTTGAGGTTACCGACATATTATTCACGGGAGGCGATCCAATGATCATGAATCTCAAGACACTCGAAAGGTACCTGAACCCATTGCTTGAAAACATTGAGGCTACCAACATTCAAACCATCAGGATAGGAACCAAGTCGCTTAGCTACTGGCCCTATAAATATACTACCGATCCAGAAGCCGACGGCTTATTAAAGCTTTTCGAACGAATAACAGCATTGCAAATCAACCTGGCCATCATGGCTCATTTCAGCCATCCCCGTGAACTTGAAACCAAAGTGGTACAGGAAGCTATCCGGCGAATACGCGGCACAGGAGCCCAAATCCGTACACAATCGCCCATTCTGAAGCATATCAACGATAACCCTGACATCTGGGCCGAAATGTGGCGCAAACAGGTTAACCTCAACTGCATTCCTTACTATATGTTCGTCCCCCGTGATACAGGGGCCCAACACTACTTTGCACTCCCGCTGATCAAAACATGGCTGATCTGGCAGCAGGCATATCAGATGGTTAGCGGAATCTGCCGCACAGTCAGAGGCCCCTGTATGTCGTGTACACCCGGAAAGGTACAATTGCTCGGCCGGGCCGATATTAATAACGAAAAAGTATTCATCCTGCGATTCCTACAAGGACGGAATCCTGATTGGGTACAACGCCCTTTCTTTGCCCGCTATGATGAGACTGCTATTTGGATGAATGAATTACAGCCGGCATTCGATAATGAATTCTTTTTTGAAAATGAAGAAATTAAGGTGTTTGGTGAACACTATTCGGATGCATTCCCTAACGATTTTGAATAATTTCAGGTTACAGCACCAATTGTCTTTCTCCGGACTGAACGGGTATTGCCCGAAAAATCATATCTTTACAACACGATACCGGCTTATAGCAAACGTTTGAAATGATCAATCCCGGTCGCTAAAAGATTGCTGTTCGTTGAAAATGAACAATCATATAGACGAAGAGTGGTTAATCATTTTTGACGTTAAAAGAGGGTGTCGACATGGTTTTAGAACTAACAATTCATTCAACTATGAGGCAATCGATCGGGAATGTACTTCAGGGAGCCTGCTTTTTACTCCTTTTTTTGATTTCATGCCTGGTTTCTCAAGCCAGCCGTCTCATAAAGACCGATATGGCAGGAAACTACTGGCGGTTAACGACTGATCAGGGAACCGTCTTCCTAAGACCATATACCAACTCCGCCGTGGAGGTTTGCTTCTCATCCGATGGAAGCCTGCCTTCCGATTCTTCGTACGCGGTAAACTTCAGGCCGTTGCCGGTAAATACAATGACAGAGGTAGTGCGGGGAGGCATCTTGTTTATGGCTGAGGAGATGCATATCCTCGTAATGGAAAATCCATTTTCACTGACCTTTATTTACAAGGGCGACACCATTCTGCGTGATGCAGGTGGCTTCAGTGTAAAGCCCGGGCTGAGTAGCGTGAGTTTTGCCCTGACTCCCGATGAACAAATCTATGGAGCTGGCGAAAGGGCCATTCCCCTCAACAGGCGGGGCTACGAGTTGCCTCTGTACAACAAGCCAAACTACGGGTATGGTATGGGGGTCACATCACTTAATTACTCCATCCCGCTGGTAATCTCGTCGAAGAAATATGCCCTGCTGTGGGACAATCCTCAAAATGGATCTGTCGACATTGGAAAGACCGACAAGGATATCCTGACGTGGAGCGCCATCGGGGGCACGGCCCGCTATTTTATCATGGCTGCCGACGACTATCCCGGCCTGATGGAAACCTATACCACCCTTACCGGACGGCAATCATTACCACCCCGCTGGGCACTTGGAAATCTTCAAAGCCGTATGGCTTATCGTACTCAGGCTGAAACTGACAGTATCATGAACCTGATGCTTAACAATGATTTCCCTGTCGATGCTGTTATACTTGACTTCTATTGGTTTGGAGACAGCATCAAGGGATATGTGGGTAACCTGAATTGGTACAGGAAGAATTGGCCTGAGCCTGAAAAGATGATCGCCGATTTCAAAAATAAGGGGATTAAAACCATCCTGATTACCGAACCCTATGTTATCGACTCATTAAAGAATTATCGCGATGGACTGGAGCACAACATCTTCGTTACCGATAGCCTTGGGAAGCCTTACCTGGATACCAACTTCTATTTTGGCCATGGCAGCCTGATCGATATTTTTAAACCAGAAGCACGAGACTGGTTCTGGAAGCACTACCAGAGACAAATTGAAAAGGGTATTGCCGGCTGGTGGGGCGATTTGGGCGAACCCGAAAGTCATCCGTCAGATATTTATCATGTGATCGGGAAAGCCGATGAGGTACACGGCATTTACGGCCATTTCTGGGACAGGATGGTATTTGAAAAATATGCCCGGTATTATCCCCGAACCAGGCTCTTCCACTTGCAACGCAGTGGATACGCCGGTTCTCAGCGCTACTCAGCCTATCCCTGGACCGGTGATGTCGGCCGCTCCTGGAGTGGTCTGAAAGCCCAGCTACCTGTTCTGCTGTCAATGAGCATGAATGGCCTGGGTTACATTCACAGCGATGCCGGTGGATTTGCTTTGGGGGTAAAAGACGATGACCTCTATACCCGCTGGCTCCAATTTTCTGCCTTTACTCCCATTATGCGACCACATGGTTCAGGCATACCTTCAGAGCCCGTTTATTTCAGTGAGGAGACTCAAAAAATAGTCCATGACTTCATGAAACTCCGGTATTCACTGATGCCATATAATTATACCCTTGCATGGCAAAATACGGTGAAGGGTTATCCCCTGATGAGACCACTTTACTATTCGTATCCCGACGACGAAAAAGCTGTAGCCATAAATGACGAGTATCTTTGGGGCAATCAACTACTTGTAGCTCCGGTACTCGATTCAGGGGCTGCTTTCCGGAATCTATATCTGCCTGAAGGCGAATGGTATGATTATTTCACCGGGAAGAGATACTCCGGTAAGCAATGGATCGAAATGCCCGTTACAAGAAACACGATTCCCATCTTCGCCAAAGAAGGTGCTTTCATTCCAACAACCCGACCTGTCGGGTCAACCGATTTCTATCGTTCCGACAATTTCACTGTCAGGTATTACCCTATGGGCAATTCTGAATATACGCAATACGAGGATGACGGGCTCAACAATCTGGCGCTGAAAGAAAATGATTATGAACTAATCCATTATAAGGGTTGCACCGGCAAAACTACAACAACCATTTCCATCACCCGCGAAGGAAGCTGGAAAGGGATGCCAGAGACCCGTGCAATGACGCTCGAGATTAAAGCAGAATCGGCTCCTGAGTTGGTTCAACTGAATCAGGTTCCCCTGAAATCAGGTAAAAGAAAAAAGAATGGCTTTTCGTATGAAGATGGCTTCGTGAAGGTGCGATTTGAATGGAATGGTACTCCTATGACGATCGTGGTGAATTAGTTTTCAGGAATAGGCCGGAACTGGCCGCGATGATGCTGACTGGAGGGGCGAAAGGAAGAACTATAGCTCCCAAAATCTCCAAATCGTTACTGCTTACCTTAAACCCGTTAATCAAAAACAGCCGACCCGTTAAGAATCAGCTGTTTTTTTATGGTTGTAATTCTCTATTATCTGATATGTGTTACCTGGGCGGCGCGTGTTGTCTGCCCCTGCCTGACAACCAGCACTGAGTTGCCGGCAGGAAGGAAGGTGATTCGAACCTTCATCTGCTTTTCTACGTTCCGCTGCTCTGAACCCAGTAGTGCTCCATCCGTCGAATACCATTCAAGGGTAACCCGGCCTGTCGGGAACGGGCATTCTATGGTGATGCAGTCGGTGGCAGGATTGGGAAACACCAGCAGTTGATCGGCTATCGCCGGTTTGTTGACAACCCCGGTGGTCTCGGCTACGATCACATAGTTTTCGCGGGTAATCGATCTGCTCAGTCCGTCTTTCCAAACGGTGAGCTTCACGGGGTAAATTCCCTTTTCGGGATATACAATTCGCGGATTCTGTTCGGTGGAGACCGAAGGCGTCCCCCCTGCAAATTCCCACTGCCATGTAGCGATGTCGCTGAACGAATCGTCTTTGAAGCGAACCGTGTCGCTGAGCCCTACCCGTCGGTTCAACGCGTGAAACAATGGCTTGATCCCCGATGTATCGAGGCCCAGAAAAGAACAATACGAACTTATCAACTTTCGCATGGTGAGGGGGTACACCGGCGTCATGTTGCCAAGCTCGGCCATACTGCCAATTATCTTGTAAAGGGTATCCTTGGTATAGACAATTGTTTTGGGAACCGGCATATCCGACTCGAAAAGCGGCTTGCTGTTTCCCAGCATACCGAGCGTGTATGTCGAGACAGTATTGCCGGCCGTCATTCGGATGCGCTTGCCGGACATGAAGTTATCGGGCAAACCCGCCAGACTGTCGTAGCGGCTGACAGGGGTGGTGACGGCAGTGTATTTCAGGCATTTATTCAGAATCGATTTGATACCATATCGCCAGTAATTGAATCCTTCCAGGTATAAGTTTTTGCCCGTGCTGAGGTAGCCGGCATAACGCCCCCCCTCTTCTGCGCCCAGGTTATAAGAGTTGGACTGACTGCCCAGCAACAGGAATATGGCTGTTGCCTTGTAATCGACCACGGCCGACTTAACCGTCCGGGTGGGTATTCTCATCAAGTTAAAGTATTTTTCAAGCGTATCGGCTGTATTTGATTGCACAGCAGCATCGGCTATCAGCACCACCGTTTCGCCAACGGTCAGCGTGATGAGGAAGCGTTGTTTGTATCCCGTGGTATCGGCTATGTAAACGGTCAGAATATGCTCTGAACCCTCTTCTGTCGCGCGGCTGCTATTCACCGTGAAGGCATGCTTCATGTATTGCCCGGGGTTCATGATTACCGGATCTGTATAGGCAGTATCGGAGACTACCAGCATGGCATCTGAAGAGATAAGTTTCATACGCAAATGGTCGAGACTGATATCCGATACATTGGCCAGGGTGATTTCCACATCGGCCGTTTCTCCCGGATCGAGACGATTGTTGTGTCCATCGTCAACCCTGTAGCCAATGAGGTTGATTTCAGGACGCGTGATCGTTACCGGGATATACAGGGTCTGGTTCAGTCCTGCTCCTTTCAGGTTTACCGTGAAGGAGACCACCTCCTTGTTCCCGAGCCGGTTGTCGATGCTGAACTTAATCAGGTCGTTGAGTGCAGTGGTCTGCCCGACTGCCAGCAAAGGGAGAGAAGCTGTTCCGGTTATCATGGCTATACCCGGATGCGTCGTGGCGACCGTGACGTTTACATCTTCAAACGACCCGGCTGAATGGTTCTCAAAATTAAGCTGAAGTTTATAGGTAGTATTTGAGTTTTCATCGGCCGTTACAGAAGCAGCTCCCGAAACCATGCTGAAAATGCCGAACTGTTTTTCGGCATACTGACCCGCGGCATCGGTAACCCTGATGTGGAGGTTGTAAGACATCGTGTCGGTAACGGGATTAAACGATAGCAGGCCATCGTCATCGAGGGTAAAGCCGGCGGCGGGTTGCAGCGGCTCAAAGATCAGGCAGTGATTGGATTGGGTGTTTGTCTGGTCATAGCTCCATAGCTGATAATTTTGCTGGTCACCTGCCGAGATGCCGGTATATACCATACCGGGATTGGCTCCTGTGAAGGGGGGGCGGTAGATCTCGATGCGACCCCGGGGAAACAGCTTCACCGCCGGTATGATGGTATCACCCGTCAGCCCTGAGACGATGTGCCATTGGATGAGGACAAAATCATCGCGGACTTCCGCCATAATCTGATCTCCCTGAGGCCGGTAATAGGATCCGCTCATCGAATATCCTCCAACGATACAGAAGCGGTCTTTCAGGTAGGCCTGTGCATCACGGATGTAGGAATAGGGATACGACACGCTGTCGAAGTTGATGGTCCCGTTATCACCGATATACAGTTTTGAAAACTTCCGGCCATAGAACTGAAACTCAAACGGCAGATCAAGCGAGGCGAGCCGGGATCTGGTGTTATCAATCTGTAATGGCCATACATTTCCCGGAGTATAAGTTGAATCCGTTTCAAAATGCTGGTATTTGGAGACGAAATTATACCTGTAGGGAGGTCTGCCGCCGGTAGCCTCCAACTGAACAGAATAGGGCGTATCGTTTGAAAAGGGTGGGAGCTGGCTGGTGGTAAAGAATGGATTGGCGGGTTGTGCAGCGTTGACGATAACCGAAACAAGCGATCGTTCAAGATTATCGATCACCACATCGGTGGCGGGGCTGATATATTCAACACCATCCGAAAACACCGAAAAACTGTGGATTGTTCCCCGGGCTTGCCCGTCGGACAGATCATGCTGATCGGCGATTAAAAACACCTTGAAGGGCTGCCCTGACGTAACCTCCGATAGCAGGGGGGTAAGATCCAGTCCGGCTTCAAGCTGCTCGCCGTTCGCGATGGAATCATTGCCCGAGAGCAGATGAGCCTGCCCCAGGTAATTGAAGATCTGATACTCCCTGATGATTTGCGGATAGGCTCGAGCTGTATCCAGACTGAGCCCCATTTTCAGGCTGAGCCTGTTACGAATATTATGACTGATCTTGAATTTGGCCGTCAACCGGGGTTCGTAGTTCTCTTTTACAGTGACGGCATAGGCGCATTCATTTTGTGCCCCCCAGTTCTCTATCCCTTGAGCAAAGGCGCTGTAGAGCAGGAAGAAAGTACCGCTATCACCCCACTCCTCCCCGTAGCTGTTTACCACCTTGTAACCCCCGATCTCCCAGTCGCCCAGGTCAACCCGGCCATCGCCGTTGATGTCAATGTTGTTGGTAAACCTTCCGTCACTGTTCACATCGTATCTGATCGAATCCTGATAACCCACGATGGTCATTCCGTGCGAAGGAGTGGTAATGATTCGTGGCATCACTTTGGAACCGGCAAAGGGTGATTCAGGGGGTAAAAACTGATCGGAGTATGGCGGGTGGGCACTGAATACTGCCACACCACCCCATTCCGAGCCATCCAGATGGTTATAGAGCCACTGGCGCATCAGGTTTAGCCCTTCAACTGTGTTGACCGGGATGCTGTACACCTTATCGATCCGGTTGTGCATGGAATGGAGGTACTTCTCATAACCGTTCATCCAGTATAGACCTCCAACCATGTGATCTTCTCCGAAATCTGTAACGGAAGGGTTGCCGGCATCCCTGATCAACTGGTAACTATGAAGAAAACTTACCCCGTCCTGCGATTCACCGTCGTAAAAATTGTAGGTAAAGTTGGCAGACATCTGATGATCAGGCGTGTTGGCCGTATCATGCCGGGCATGGTTAACGGCATAGGTAAAGGCATGATACACACCCGATGCCTGCTGACAGTTGGGAAACCAGAGTTGTGAATAAATGGGCGGAAACCAGGGGGCAACAGAATTATCAACACCCTCAGGCAGCGCTCTGCCTTTCAGGGTTTCAGGCAACGAGAGCGGAACGATATCATTAACAGCTTGCCCGGCAACCTGTTGCGCGAAAAACACGACACCAGAGAGTACGCCCACGAGCAGAGACAGAAAAAATTTCTTCATAGAAATAAATTTGGCCGAAAATTAAGAAATATTTGTTTGTCATTTGCCAGACGCTGAAACGAAACAATTGGTTGGTGCACAGTAGAAATTTGGTGAATGATTATTATTTTGGATTTATCTGTCCATTCCCTGTGGTTAATAAAAATAACGACCGTGGTTTTAATTATCCGGTTGATGGTTTGCTGACGGGGTTATACTTGCGCTACCACAACCCGGCAGAAACGTCCTGCCCTGCATGTCTGATGCTGGTATTTCTTGATCAATACCAATAGAAAAACTCCGTTATCTTTCTTGCTTCTTCGTTGACGCATAAAAAAAACTTCGCTACGCCGGTACAGGCCCGCCGGAGTATTCATGACTGAGGTTCAGCGATAGAGTCGGCAGGTAATGCGTTTGCTGAGGCATTGTAGCTGTGTGTAGTCTAGCCGCCGGGAGTAGCCGTGGCAGATCCCGTTGTCAAAGTCGGTGGTGCAGTGCATCAGAGGCGCCTGATCAGCGTGTATGGGCGTTTCCAATAGCCGACAGCTGACAGAGGACTTGCTTTAATTATAGCCCTGTATCGCGCGTTTGGAGGAGGGTTACATTGTCCTTTCAGAAATAAAAAAAGAAGCCCTGTACAGGGCTTCCTTTTTCACCTGATGTGAAAGGCCATCCATAATTTCAGAAATGTTATCTGGTGGCCTTTATAATTTTTTTGTTGACGACATTATTAGCCGCATCGAATACCCGCAGCATGTACACGCCATCATTTAATCCCGACAGATCGAGATTATTGAGATCCGAATCGAACGCTCTTACTTTCTGTCCGGAAAGATTATACAGTTCTGCCCTTTTCAGCGTTTCGCCTGAATCATGATTAACCGAGATATAGTCCCCGGCCGGATTGGGATAAATGGATATCCCTTTATTTACGATAGGATCCTGTACGGATACAAAGGCACTGCAATCGGCAGTCAATTCATACAGGCCTTCGAGATTGATCATCTGGAACCATTCAAAGTTATCACCTCCCATAACAACGGATTCACCAACAACACCGGCCCCGGTTTCAAAATGTGCAGTACTGGCCCAGGCGTTGGCATCAGCGATAACGCCCATCCAATAACGGCCCTGAACAAGGTTGCCTTTTAAAACGATGGGCTCGGGCAGTGTAATGGTGAGATTACGGACGTAGAACTGATGCATGGGTTCATAACCTACCACTATAAAGGTGTCAATTTCGGTGGCTGTAACATCAAACAATATATCACCGGGAATTTCCTGTGGAATTTCCCCGGGATCTTCGGGATTGGTCAAGGTATCGTTATAAAAACGGAAATGGACGTAAGTAGGCGGGATCTTGCTTGAAAGGGTTACTTTTATACCGGTAATGGTCATCTGAATATCTGATGCTATCGGAATATCAACGGCGGCTTTTTGTCCCGAGTTGCCGGTTATAAACAGACCATTCTGTTCTTCCGTGTCGTTTATCACGACAACATTACATGAATCCTGCCCCGGCATCATCACGGAGGCATGGCCCGATGCATTGCATCCAAGCATGAATAAGGCAATAAGGCGTAAAATGTTTTTCATTGTCTGGTAAATTTTAATGGATCGTTTGTTAAAATGAATGTTTGTTTTCATCCACAAATAACGTGATGGCAATACATCCTGCCAAATATTCCGGTAGGACAAATAGTAGGACTATTCATTAAACTTACCGGTTAATATTTTTAAAGGTTTGTAAATTAGTGCAAAACAAGCAAAATAAAAACGACATGCTAAATCAGTGGTAGGACTTTTTCGCCCGACAAGCAACCAGTCTCCTGATCGGCGAACGAAAGCTTAAAGGGCATTCAGGAAGGCGCTGATATCTCCGTTAACGGGCAATTGCAGCCTCTTTCGCATTCGCTGCCGCCCTTTATTTACTGCTGCCAGGGTGATGTTCATAACCTGCGCGATTTCATTCGACGAAAGTCCTACAAATAGATAGGCGCAAAGTTTTTGTTCATTCAGGGTAAGATCGGGAACCGCTTTTATCAGTCGTTCAAGGAATCCTGTATGCGATTCTTCCAACGAAATTTTAAACTTTTTCCAGTTTAAGTCTTTATCAAGGTTGCTATTAATCACTTTGATAAGTTCAGTGATATCATTTGCCGGCTTTTCAGTGGCTTGCCTTTGTATATTTACCAGTTCCTTTTTAATTTGACCCAGTATCTCATTTTTGTTGATGAAATTTGCTGTAAGTGTGGTGAGCTCCCTGTTTTTAAGCATGACGCTGGTGTTCAGATTGCTGAGCTCCAACGCGCGGATTTCCTCCTCCGATTTATACTTCTGTACCAGATACAATTGGCGCATTTCTTCTTCACGCTTTTCAATTTCGAGTAACCGGTAGTCATTTGCGCGTTTTGCAATTTCGAGCTCGAATAGTTCCTTTGTTTTTCGCATCGAGAGCACTTTCATCCTTAACAAAATAAACAGCAATATCAATACGATCGAAATAGCAATGATGGCAAAGACAAGGAAATGGTTATTGGTTCTTTGCTGGTTTTTCTCCTGCCTGAGTATCTGATTTTCCTGGTCTTTATGCCTTAATTCATAGCGTCCCTGCATCTCCGATAATTGCCTGCTTACAGATTGATTATACAGGCTGTCGGAAAAGATGAGTGCCTTTGCCCATTGTGCCGAAGCTTCCTTATAGCGGCCCTGTCTCTCGTAAATTACAGCCAATTGTTTGAAAGCTTGCACCTCTACAACCAAATACCGACCCTCCGCGGCTATTTCTAACGCCTTGATAACGTATGCTTCAGCATCCTGAATCTGATCTATCTTCAGATAAACCTCCGCCATGCTACTATAGGTGGTGGCAATCCCTTCCCTGTTGCCCGTTTCGTATTTAAGCGCGATTGATTTTTTAAAATTATCGAGGGCCTGCCCGTACTCATTTAAATCGAAGTGGATAATGGCCACATTATGATAGATGGCGGCCATGCCCCCGATGTTTCCTACTGCCTGCTGATATTTGAGAGCCTTGGTGTAATAACCGAGCGACTTTTCTTTATTTCCCCTGACATCCTCTACAACCCCCAGGTTGTTGTATATCGATCCAAGAGCTTTCACAGCTTTTCGACTGAAAGATTCATTCAACGCCCTGTTTAAATTTATCCCTGCTTCATCAAATTTCTTGAGGCGCATGAACAGGCAGCCGAGATTCAGGTAGGTGTTCACGATTCCCTGATCATCTTTTGCCAGCGAGTAAACCCGGAATGCCTCGTGATAATATTTCAGCGCCGAATCGCTGATCCCTGCTCCCTCGTAAGCTATACCCAGCACACTGTAAAGTTTCCCCAGGTCGCCGGGATTCTTGTCCCGGGGTTTTATGCTCAGGGCTTTCCGGAGAATGCTGATGGATGTGTCGTAACTGCCCAGGTTGCTCCAGGCAAGCCCTTCCTGCGTCAGACTTCGCATCATCAGCGTGGTATTGTTCATTCCTGCCGCCTCAAGATATGCTTCCTTGGCATAGGCTAATGCCTCACGGCCATCTGAATACATGTAAAATTCGGCTAATGCTGATTGTGTCCTGACATGCTCCTCCCCTTTGACTTTGCTTAACTGCCTTCGCAATGAGTCTGCCGTTGACGGCGCATTGGCAAATGATGTAAACGAAATACAGATCAGCAGTGTAATGATGACGGCACGTAACCGCTTCCCGGTCATAGCCGATGAAGCCTGTAGTTGCTTTATAATCGACAGGATGCACATCACCAGGTTCTTCATTGAAAAAATGGACTTTAACGATTCACGTAACAGGGTTCAACAAGCATGAAATTCCGGGTTTAAATATGAAATAAATCCCTGATCAGAGACAACAGGTGATTATAGCTAACCAGCCGCGTAACAGGGCAGTAATAACCATGGCAGGTCGTCTGCCGGTTGTCGGAACACGGCCCTCAAAGACTCGCCACGATTTCAATCCTATGGCATCAGCGCTTTGATAACAACGCGTTTGTCAATCCTTCGCGAAACCACGAAGGTTTCCGTTATTGGTAGTTTCGTATAATCGCAGAGCCAAAGGTAAAATATTTTTCAGGTAAGTAGTGTAACGCAGGTACTGTGGGCTCTTCCCACGTCGGGTGCCCGGATAATTGAAAAGCTTTAGCTTATTTGTAGCCAACTCCTGTTCTGTTGCGGTCGATCATCTTGCTGTACTTTCTTTTCCCTGCGGGCGAAAAGAAAGTACCAAAGAAAGCGCCCTCTTAGTCCGCTGCTCCAGGCAACTTTTAAGGATTATCCGCTACACCGGCGGTGAGAAGTAGTCGGCGTAAGGCTGGACATTTTTGTAGCCAACTCCTGTTCTGTTGCGGTCGATCATCTTGCTGTACTTTCTTTTCCCTGCGGGCGAAAAGAAAGTACCAAAGAAAGCGCCCTCTTAGTTCGCTGCGGATATTTTTACCGGAATTGCTACGAAGTACCACCCAAAGCGCAACCCGGGCCATTCGGGGAGTTGAGATGATACACCAGTCTGGTGTCTTCCTCCCTCATTCGCGGATTGCTTTGCGTCACCCTGACCTTGAAAGGTGATACCTTTATGGTACTTCCTGAATTCCTGGCAAAAATCTCCGATGCTCCCTGCGACTTCTGAGGATTGACTTTGCACGGACGGTGAGAAGTAGTGGCGGTGGTACTCTTCTACATAGCCGGCGGGAGGCTTAGGCTGTTAGCATTTACATATCCTGAAGGCATAGTCTTGAAAAGTTACATTTCTCTACTTTCCATAAAAAAGGTAACCAGCCCCCGCGCTATTTTTGTTTAATATGGGTATGCTTTTAAAAGAATATACAGCATATACCAGCCAAAAATCAAGCGAAGATAAACCATAACCGTAGGTCTAACCGTTAAAAAGGGCACATTTTATCAGCCTAATAAAAGCCGGAATGCATTGCATCCGGCTTTTCCGATATTCTCTGATAATGATTGGGATTTAAGAGCCGGGGACGATACAACTGCAGTAGCTTGCTATGGCACGCCACGGGGGCGAATCTTCAACAAACGCTAAAAAATCACCTCAAATAGTTACCAAAGAGGGTGTACACCCCCCAATACCCGGGCTTGTAAATTTTCCACCCGGCTTTGGATGCAGGTTAACATACTATAATGATTCCATGATAAATAAACGTTGAGGGCGAGCGGCACTAAAATATACTTTGGTAGTTGCCCTGACGCCCTCCGTTAACCTACGCCCGATATAACCATTCCTCGCCTCTTGTCCTCCTGTGGCACGAATACAGCTTATCGATTAAAACGATCACTCACCGGATGAAAATGAACGCTTATTAGATAAAATGACCAGAGTGTAGAAATTGGTAATTCTGAGCTTATCTTTGTAAAACGAAAAGGGGCGACTCTACAGCCGTCGCCCTGCAGCCTCACAGCAGTGGAATCTTATATTCCTTACAGAGTATTATACAACCAGTTATAGTTTTAAAAATCAACATTATGAAAAACAAATCTACAGAACTCTTGATGATGTCATTGGCGCTAATATCTTTTGCTTGGTTTATCCGTGAATAGAGTTTCCCACAGTATAACAAATTAATCATATTACTGTTATACAGACACATATCATGATTAACATTAATAAAGCAGGGGCAATGACTAGAATCTTTTTTCAAAAGCTTGCAATATCGTTGTTGTTGTTCCAGACAAACTAGGGATATAGTTTTTCAAATTAACACAACCAAATTTATTACAATTAACATGAAAATCAGAATTTTAGTTTTTGCAGTGGTTACTTTGACAACAGCATTTGTTCTGACCAACTGCAGCAAAAAGGATCAGGTTACTCAACCTGAATCAAAGACAAACGCTACCTTAACCAATCCCATGGACCTTGCATTGGCAAAACGAATTGCTGACTTCCGGCAACAGATCGACAAATTGCGTAAGAGTCCGGATTTGAAAAGCAACGAAACCATGACCATCGAAGATGCCAGGTGGAACATCGAAACACTCTTCAACGCTACCTATGGCTTTCCCGATGAGGTTTATTGCAGCACCAGACATGATTCCGCCATTCTGTATCTCACTGTAGGGGATGATGGCCTGGTTAATGTGGATGATGTTGCCGTCAATTATGATGATTGCATCGATCAGGTGCTTGATTTCTATCACAACAGCGGATTTACCAATAAGGGGTTTCTGTTTTTAACTGTGAAGGCAGGACAGGTAGTGAATGGTTCTGTTGGCCTGAAGCTGAATGTAGTTACCGGAGAAAAACTGCCATCTCTTCCGGCCTGGACGCCTTTTGGCTATGGCGATAACTGGAAGTATGGTGAGATGTTGGGTAAATGCGATGGCTCCTTCTTCAATGAATCAGATGGGGCAAAGCAAATCGAGGTTCAGATCAATATGCGACGGCCAGTCATTCATGTTACTCCTCCTCAACGAATTATCTATATAATGGATCCGATGAGCCCATACAAATTGGATGGACATGAATTTAAGAACTCCTTTAACGAGAACCTGATTTTCTACTATGAAAGCCCTACACCGATAACTGATGAGGAGCGTTGTCTTTCATACGCGAAGATGAACTTTCACTACTTTGGTGAAGATGAGGTAATTTATGACAGGATGCCTGCAGCGTATAACAGGTCCGCCAACTGGACTTTCATGAATTGCTATATTGAAGGAGTAAGCGACTACATAAGTCTTGCTAATCTTTTCAGAATTCGGCATACGAATTACCTTACCTATGCTTATATATCCCCTGTCCCGATAGATCAGGTGGCTCTGCCAGTCTCCATCGAGACGGAAGAGTAATCGCCTGATGTAGTCTGTTTAAATAAAGATAACACCATGAGAA
>Ga0209319_1000250_pt1 | contig 84148 bp, 69 predicted proteins | sample RifGroE2_FD_184000 | JGI IMG/M metagenome (GOLD analysis project Ga0209319, IMG submission 184000) | Groundwater microbial communities from Rifle, Colorado - Groundwater E2 (SPAdes) (version 2) | ecosystem: Environmental > Aquatic > Deep subsurface > Groundwater | place: Rifle, Colorado, United... | reverse complement strand
CCTCGCGATGGACACCCTTGCCTTAAGCTAATGGCTACGCTGCCGCTCGCCAATTGGGGACTTTCACCCTTGAGGTCGCGCCCGTGCCGGGCGCACAAAAAAGAAGCATGCTGCTTTTAAACCGGTAGCGTGCTTCTTTTTTTATATAGTATTTACCATAACCATCTAAACTTTTCATACTAAATATAAGCACAGTATAAATGAACAAAAAAGTGTTATTACAAGGAGTGTTTTTATGATCATGCAGGATAAAATCAAACTCGCAGGCATATGTATCATTATAAGCATAAGTTGTACGTGCACTGCCATGGAACAACAATTAATACAGCAACAAATTGCGCAACTCACACAACAAAATTTTCTTGAAAATTTTGAATCAACACGCGCAAAAAAACCTCAGCCAAAGATTCATCTTGATTCATTGTATAGAACTCTCGATACAATGGTATGCAATACTTTTATATCAACCATCAGGGCAACAACAGCGTTTGATACAGACCCCTCTGATATAAAAATTCACAAAGATCATCTGATATACGTATGCTCACACTTCTATGATGCACTCAAAACACTCTATATTGATCACAAATTTCTTGCTGACCCCGAAAATATTCAAACTCAACTTGATCAACTCAAGCAACAGGTGACTACGGCACAAACATCACAAGATATTATCGCTGCAGCTCGGGCCCATTATGCATGTATGCAAAATCTTTCGCAGCAACCGATAGTCAAACACCGACTGATTTCTTTCGATTTTGTGCCCCTTGCCATCGCACAGCTCTCACCAAAAATTCCAATCCTTGGTGAAGAAATTCTCGAAACTATAAAACGAGAACTGAGTTCTATGGCAGAAAATCAAACTCAAATGCTTGCGCATTATATGAATCGCTCGTTTGATACAATTGAGGAAACTAACACTTTTTTTGCCTCACACATAACATCTCTTGAAAGCTACATTAAAAAAACTCTTTCGCGTCTTGATTCATACGCTTCATGGCTAGAAGAAAATCAAAAACCACAAATCACAAAAATTAACATTGCTCTTTCAACTGTTAAACAACAGACAACAGAAACCCTGACCAGTATGCATGAGCAAATACAGCGCTACACCGTACCTCAAGAATCATATTCATGTATTCGCAATAATCTCACAAACCTGCTCACCTGCATCATCACAGAAAAAACCAATAAAACACCGCAGGAGCTCTACGCTACCGTACTTAACAAATCAGAAAATTTTCTTTCGCAACTTGATCGCATTGAAGAACTGCTTAATACTACCTGCTCACAAAATCCTCATGACATCCTCGCAAACCTCACTCTTGATACGGTGCACGATATTATGCATGTATTAAGCTCTACCCGCACAAGTGCCACAATTTTTACCGATCGAATCAATATGCATCTGGTAGACGGTACCATGGCAACGCTTCCGCTTATGCCTAAATCCATGCAGCAGACTGTTGCACAAGAATTTTTGACCTGCATTGGACAAAAAATTGAGGAACATCAACAAAAGCTCACGCACACAATACAGGATCTTACAACGCAAGAACAACAACATATGTTACTATTAACCCAAAATTTTCAAGAAACTTTGCAACAAAAAAGAGAGCTTGAGCTCAAGTTTGAATTATTCGATCAACAAAATCATGGTTTGGAAACAAAAATCACGGATACCCAAAAAGAAATTGACGCAAACGAACCATGGGTAGAAATATATAAAGAAGAAATGAGAGAAAAATTAACCGATCCATACGCTATTATAAAAATACCGCTCTCAGTTTTCGACCCTCTATCACCCTATCGATATGCAAAAAAACAGTACTGGACAGCTGAGCGTACCATTCGTGAAAAAAAATCATTGCTTGCACTCTTGCTTTTCAAAAAAAATCGCGCAGCAGAAGAAACAGTAAATAATATAGAGATATATGGACGAAATCTAAAAACTGTGATGGATAAGCTTGCGCGTATAGAAAAACAACTTGCCATTTTTGGCATACAGAAACAACCAGAAGCCGCGCAAACTACGACGACCCAGCCTACCCAGCCTTCGCGTGAAGCTTTCAGCCCAAGCGACACGCTCTTGCTTTCACTTGGAGCCTACCAGCCTACGCTAAAGCTACGTCCGGCACGCGGCCCAGATAATACGCACGTGCTTTCATCTGGAGCTTCGGCGGGCGCGCGCCAAGAATTCGGCGGGCAGGCGACAACAACATCGCTGCAAAGCCCAGCGCTTGCAGTTTTGCCAGATTCACCAGCAAATACAAATAACCCCGCATCAGTAGAACACAGAGGCGCACCATCAATGCCAGCACCTGTTGAAAAAGAATCAACAAATTCTCCGCATGTAAAAAGTCTTTAAAAATAAAAAGAAATAGCGAGACAGAATCCCGCTATTTCTTTTTATATGCTTATGCTAAAAAGACGTATATCTTTTTAGCCAACAGAAATAAGTTCTACATCAAAAATAAGGTCTGCGTTTGGCGGAATAACTCTACCTGCACCATGTACGCCATAACCAAGCTTTGATGGAATGAAGAGACGACGCTTTTCGCCGATTGCCATACCCTCAACACCCTCGTCCCAGCCTTTGATCACATAACCAGCACCCAAGACAAACTCGAATGGAGCGTTACGATCAACGCTGCTATCAAATTTTGAACCCGTTTTATCATCCACAAGACCAAGCCAACCGGTGTAGTGCACGGCAATTTTTGAGCCTGCACGCGCAACTTTGTCGCCCGCTTTACCTGCACGTAAAATTTGATAACGTAAACCTGTTGCATTTTGTATCATAGGAACCTCTTTAAATTCATCGGCGCCAGCACATGCAGAACGCTTTGGACAATTTGGGCATGAACCATTGCCACCGCAACAGCCACCATTTTTGTACCATGCAAAAGCGCACACACCGCTTACCAGCACCAAAACTAAACTAAATAACACTATTTTTTGCATCACATTAAACTCCTTTTGAAAAAACAAACAATGCGTATGGGCGAAAACTAGACCCATACGCATCTTAGAAATATCATAAAAACGTGTGTTAGGAAAGCAGCTCAGCCAAAACAGTCAAAATTTTTTCGATCTCTTCTGGCGTATTATACAGGGCAAAGCTTGCTCGTACCGTCGCATCTATGCCTAAGGCGTCATGCAATGGTTGCGCGCAGTGCCTACCAGCACGCATACAGATGTCCTTGCTTCCGCAATAAGCCGCAACATCATGCGCATGAATACCTTCTACATGGAAACTCACTAAGTGCCCATGTTGAGCAATATCATCAGCATCGCCCACAATTTTTACTAAAGGAAAACGTGCAAGACCTTCGATCATACGTTTTGCAAGTGCATGTTCTTGCACGGCCAAAGCAGCATAGTCAACCTCGTTCATCAACGTACGCACCGTAGCTCCAAGCGAAATAATTTGTGCAATTGCTGGGGTACCTGCTTCAAGCAACGAGGGCATTTTTTGATAGGTAACGGTTGTTGAGGTAACGAGCTCAATCATGCCTCCGCCAACCTGAAAGGGCACCAGCTCTTCATGCCTGCGTTTGTTAATATACAGCCCACCGATACCCGTTGGTCCATACATTTTGTGTGCAGAAAAAACTAAAAAATCACAATCAATTTTTTGCACATCGATTTTTGTATGCGCAATTGCCTGCGCAGCGTCTGCGAGCGTTGCAGCACCAACGGCCTTAGCACGCGCAAAAACTTTGTCATAGGGAACTTTATTACCAATCACGTTTGAGCTCAGTGTTAGCGCCACGAGCTTTGTGTGTGGTGCAATCAAAGTATCGAGATCGTCTAATATCAAATGACCTTTGGCATCGATCGGAATCCAAACCAGTTCGAGACCAAGTTGCCGTGCGCATTCAATCCATGGCACACAGTTTGCATGGTGCTCAAGCTGGCTTACCACTATACGATCGCCAGCCTTAAGGTTATGGCGTGCCCAGGCATAAGCAACCGTATTTACCCCTTCAGTAGAACCACGAGTAAATACTATTTCTTGTGGCGACGATGCATTAATAAATGATGCGACATCGGCACGTGCTTGTTCGAGCAGGTCTGTTGCTTTTTCGGCAATCGCATAAACTCCGCGATGCACTGGAGCATTCATCTGCTGATAAAAATTTATTTCAGCATCAATAGCCTTATCAAGACGCTGCGTAGTTGCGCCGTTATCGGCATAAATTAAATCGGGATGAACAAAAAAAAATGGAAAATGCGATCGATTTAACAACATGATTTTTCTCCCCCGAGCCCTAAAAACTTTTTGTATGGCAAAAGCCACTTAGTCTTGCATGCCGACATATCGATTCACAGCATGCGTTAGCTCCAGGTACAAGTAAGTACAGGTACTTGGAGTGGCAAAAATGCCTTATCCCTAAAAATTCAGTGTGTCAGAACCGGCATACGCGATGCAAGAATCACTAAAAAACTCTTCAAGTTCAATGGCAAAATCAGACGGAAACTGCTGAATAATCGGCTCAATAAAACCACGCATCAACATTTCTTGTGCCTGACTTTCGGATAAACCTCGACTCATTAAAAAAAACATCGATTCTTGATCTATAGATCGAACGGCTGCTTCATGAGAAAGCTTTGCCGTTTGCTCATGTGTCTCAACTTGTGGATATGAGCTTACAGAAGCATTTTTACCCTGAAGTAACGTATCACAACGTATATACCCTTGGGCATTATGCGCACCTCGCTCACAGATAGTTGCTGCACGCACAATAGCCGTGGCAGAGTTGAGCACAAGAGCACGCGATACAATAGACGATATAGTTTCTGGTGCACGATGAACACATCGACCGCCCGTATCATGCACATGGTTTGATCCTGAAACCACAAATGACACAATTTTACCGCTCGCTCCCGCGCCCACAAGCTCAATCGTAGGCATTTTTTTTATAACATGACAACCTTTATTGGCATCACACCAATTTAGACGAGCACGTTTTTCTAATCGCGCTTTTTTGGTTGCAAGCAAAATCATTTGGTCATGCCAACGTTGCATGGTTGTAAAAGATAACGAAGAGTCTTCCTTTTGCATAATTTCAGCAACACCTGAGTGCAGAATACCTTTGGCATCATCAATGCACCCCATCGAACCACAGCCCTCACGAATCTCAACGCGACTGCCTTTTTCAAGAATACAAAGCATTCGCTCAAACTGGCCTACGTTTGGAGTACTTGTGGCATAGTACGCGCTCAACGGTTGATCAACAATCTGTCCCGCAGGCACATACAAAAATATGCCGCCACTCCACAGAGCTGTATTAAGCGCAGCGAATGGATCATTTGTATGGGAAACTACAGACTCAAAATAGGTTTCAACAAGTTGTGCATGTTGCTGCACAGCTGCATCAAGAGAACAAAAAAGTATGCCACGAGCTGCAAGATCTTGATGCAATTGTTCAAAAAGAACGGTTGAGTCCAGCTGTATGCTATAAGCGCCATAATAATTTTTTGTATAATCGTCCAGGTTAACCCCTGAACGCTCGGCAAGGGAAAGTTCTACATAATAACGAATACGCTCAAAAGGTATCTGATCATATGGCACGGGCAATTTGGGTAACTGCGCATGCGCAAAAAAATCAAACGCTGCTAAACGACGCTCACGCATCCAGATAGGCTCGCCCTTTCGCGTTGAGAGATCACGCACAAAATCGGGCGTCAGTCCTGAACGAACAACCAGATCATTATAAGCCACGAGAAGCTCCTGTTTTGTAGTGCGTGATTAAATCGGCTGAGCCAATATGACTAATTTTACCATCATCAAGAATGTAAACACGATCAGCCCTAAGAGCTTGTGCACAGTCTAAGTCATGTGTTACTACAACATGCATACGCTCGGGGTACTGTGCTCGTTTTTGATTAATCAATGAAACAAATACAGATTTACCCGCAGCATCAAGTCCAGAGTCAAGCTCATCAAACCAGGCACAAAGTGGTTGCGCTATAAGGTATGAGAGCAATTCTACCCGCTTAAACTCGCCACCAGACAACTGCTCAAATGAGCGCTCAGTAATAGCACTGTTTAAGCCAACGCTTGTCGCAAGAGGCTCAAGTACCACACGCGTAAAATCGATCATATCTATTTTTTTGTGCAACTGATACATACGATACAACAAAGAACGTACTGAAATACCTTCGATTGATGGGGCTATTTGTGAGGATACAAAAAGACCTTTTTTTGCACGATCCGTTGGGGTAGCAGTAGACAAAGATTCCACATTCAACAATATGTCGCCATACGTAATAGTATAAAAAGGATGTCCGGCAAGCGTTCGTGCCAAAGTTGTTTTACCCGAGCCATTAGCACCAAGAAGAACAACCAATTCCCCGGAAGCAACATGCAACGAACAGTCATGTATAATCTGAGAAGAGTCTCGCGTAATAAAAAGATGCTCAAAACGCAACATATACTCTTTACCCATCGGCTACAGAGAGAAAATCACTAAAACCTATACTACCTTGCACCAGTTTATCATACGCATCAGCTAAAAACAGTTCAAAGTGATCCTGCAGTGCAATCTCGCTCAGAATGTCTATGCTCACACGTTCTGCAATGGCAGCACGAAGCGGTTCAGAGAGCTCAAGCAACTCAAACACGCCGATACGACCATGATAACCGGTCATACCACACTTTTCACAGCCCGTTGATTCAAAAATAAATTCAGGCAACTCAAAACCATGTTTTATCAAACTGCTCTCTTGCCGAGATGAGAGTGCACATTTTTTACGACAGTGCACACACAAGCAACGTACAAGGTGCTGCGCAAGTACACAAGAGAGCGCCGCAGTCAAAATGTACGGCTCGATACCCATGTCCAATAACCGCATAATTGAACCGAGAGCTGTAGCCGTGTGTGTGGTCGTTATCACCAAGTGACCTGTAAGCGCAGCCTGTAAGGCAGCATCAGCGGTTTCTTTGTCGCGCACCTCTCCAACCATAATAATGTCAGGATCGTGCCGCAGAATTGAACGTATGCCCGATGCAAACGTAAAACCTATTTTGGGCATTACCTGTGACTGCACCACACCCTCAAGTACGTACTCAACAGGATCTTCAAGAGTTACGATATGCCGCTGATCGCGAGAACATGCAAGCAATGTTGCATACAGAGTGGTTGTTTTACCTGAACCGGTAGGGCCACAAACCAGCACGAGTCCTTGTTGTTTATGCACATATTTAAGTAATTTTTTTTGATGCCGCTCACTCAGGCCTGTGTACTTGAGCGAAATACGTCCACGCGCTGTATCGAGCAAACGAATGGTTATTTTTTCGCCATGCACGGATGGAAATGTCGCAATACGCACGTCCACCGCATGCTCTGAACCGGTATCAAGATGATGAATAAACGTTGTTTGCCCATCCTGTGGTAAACGGCGTTCAGTAATATCGATACCTCCAAGCACCTTGCACCGTGCGATAAACGATTGCGCCTGTTGCGGAGAAATATACGCAACGACGTGTAACACACCATCAACACGAAAGCGTAGCCGAAAGGCTGCAGCGCCCGGATCCCCGTGAATGTCCGATGCGCGTGCACCAAGAGCCTCACGGCACAAAAAATCAAAAATGGCGTGCGCGTTTAGCTGAGCAAGTTGAGCAGAAAAATCCTTCATGCGCCCATTTTCCAACCGATAAGAAACGTAATCGATCCAAAGAACACACCGGCCATATGGGCAAGAGCCCATGAACGAAGCATGATCAAAGCGCTATCCAATGATGTTACGCCCGCAAGACCTAGATGTTTAAAAATAACCGCTTGATTAATGGCAACCGCACCTATCGAATTCATGGCAACTATTGCTACCACACCACCGACAAAGATGTATACAAACGGTTTGCCAAAAAGACGAAAGAAAAAACCGATCACAAAACCGAGCGCTGCAAATAGCACCGCCTCGTACGTCCAGGATGAGTAATTTGTTGCGTAAGTTTTAAAATCCATCCAATTCATAGTCTTCCCCTTTGTTTAAAAAATACTTTATGGCAATCGCCATTTAGGCACGCTCAAACGCATTTACGGTTTATGCAATCCAAACGCACTATCCGTAAAATCGGGTGTGCATAGCTCCAAATAAAAGTAAGTACGTATTATTTGGGCCGCGTGCCGGACGTAGCTTTAGCGTAGGCTGGTAGGCTCCAGATACGAGTAAGCACAAGTATCTGGGCGAAGCTTAATGGACTTCGCTATAGAATGCTTTTTGGGATCGTAACAAAAAGAATGGATGAAAGAAAATGGTAAGGCATTTGCCTTTTTGACACGCGACAAAAAAAATAACGGGCTCATTCAAAATCTTACGCAACCATACATGAGAACGGGCACGATTTTTTAGGTCGTGCCCGTTTTAGTCTCAAACAGTCTGTAAGAGAAAATCTTACATTACCATATCGCGCAGAGCTTTGCCTGGCTTGAATTTTGCAACTTTTTTAGCAGGAATTTGCATTTTCTTGCCTGTTGCAGGATTTACACCAACGCGGCTTTTGCGTTTTAATACACTAAATGTTCCAAAACCTGTCAAAACAACTGATTTGCCTGTTTTGAGTGTTTTGCCTACTGAATCGATGAAAGCTTCAAGAGCTGCTTTGCATGCTGACTTAGGGAGCTTTGCCGTTTTTGACATATGCTCAATTAATTTTGCCTTGTTCATAAGACTTCCTCTAACAAAAATTTTCGAGAACTGATCATCCGAAAACACGGACAACACGCACTACTGATGCTACACTAGGAAGAAGAAAAATTTTTGTCAAATTTCTTTTTAAACATTTTTTGGTGCCGAGAGCCGGACTCGAACCGGCACAGGATTACTCCCGAAGGATTTTAAGTCCTTTGCGTCTACCGATTTCGCCACCTCGGCATAACGAAAAACCATGACAAAAAATTTTTTTCAAATAATGATTTGGAGGCGGCACCCGGATTCGAACCGGGGCATAAGGGTTTTGCAGACCCTTGCCTTACCACTTGGCTATGCCGCCGCCTCATTCTTAAAATATCAAACCACGCAACCAGATTAGCTTACTTGATAAGTTTTAGCAAATCTTCTGCGTTAATTTTTTTAACAGCAGATGGAGCTGTAGCTTCTTCTGCTGGCTTTTGTACTTCGAGTGAGAGGTATTCTGCTTGTGCAGGGCCTTCTACTACGAATTCTGGATTTTTCTTAGAAAGTTGGAACCATTCTGCCATGCCGCCTTCGTATGCAGCAACGTCAGTGAAACCTTTTTCTGCTAACATTTTTGCAGTATCAGAGCTTGCGGTGCACAGAGCATTTGAGCAATACAGAACGATCGTTGCGTCTTTAGCCCATTTTTCAGCTTCTGCTGCAAGTTGGTCCATCGTTACATTGATAGAACCCTTGATGTGTGCATCATCATACATAGCTTTATCAAGAACGTTCACTACCAATACCGTTTTTTTAGTTTCGGTTGGTTGTGCTTGTGAAGCTACTTCTTCTTGTTTTTTGCCCCAGCAGCCTGCAAGAAGAACACATGACGAAAGCGCAATGATCATACGTTTCATAAAAGAAACCCTTTTGAAAATAAAAAATGATTAAACTACCCGTTGCATCCAACGGTTCCAACGAATTCTCTTAAAAAAATCTATCGGGTGCTTTATTAACTCAACGATCCACCACGATTCTGCACTATCAAGAGACCACAGTCTAAAGATAATACGACCATGAATCAATGAGCCTTTTAAAATTCCCCAACCGCGTGAGTCAAAACTTCCCTTGCGATTGTCACCCATAACCCAATATTCATTCGCACCCAGCGAGACGTCAAAGACATCTTCTGAAGCACCAACCTCTGGTCTACGCAGTTTTTCGATAAACGGACCTTTTACCGTGCGCTCTTCGCTCATGCAATAGAACGGTTGCGCGGCGTACGGCTTGCTTTCATCGAACGAACGATACTCTATACTTTTACCAAGAAGATGCTGATTACGCAAAAAATATTCCCATTTTTCGCGATATTGCGCATCGCATGTCCACAGAGCTATGAGAGGATACTTATTCACGTAAGGCTCATCAAGCTTGATTCCATTACGATACACCACAGCTTTGCCGTCTTCAAGCCTGCCTTGCACGTGATCACCAGGAATACCTATAACACGTTTTGTCCAATTTGATGGTCCACCGATAAGAGGCACACCGGCATATTGCGATGACAAAGGTATGCTCACATACCGTTGCACAAAATTCATGAATTTGTTCGATGCATACGAATAAGTCGGATCAAGAAACGAAATAATATTGCCGCGTTTAATCGGGGTAAAAAGCACGGTAAACTTGTCAGCAAAAAAACGCTCGCCTTGAAGCATGGTCGTTTCCATCGAGCCGGTCGGCACCTGGTATAAACCAAAACCCCATGTGCGCAGCACAAACACAAGCAAAAACAACAATAGCAGTTGTACTCCAAAAGACTGCGCGTCAAACCAAGTTCTTGCACGTGTAAACATGTGTATCCCTTTAATCAGCAAAATAGTATTGCTCAAAATTCTAAGACACTCGTTGCATCATGCGATTCCAACGAATTCTTTTAAAAAAGTCTATCGGATGTTTGATAAGCTCAACAATCGGCCATGACTCGGCACTATCAAGCGACCATATTCTAAACAAAACGTGCCCGTGAATCAGAGAACCTTTCAAAGGACCCCAACCACGTGAGTCCCAGCTACCCATACGATTGTCACCCATGAGCCAGTATTCGTCAACCCCAAGCTCACGATCAAAAATATCTTTAGGCGTTGGCGTCCCAGGTTTGAGCATTTTTTCTATAAAATTTCCTTGAATAATTCTATCAGTACTGAGGTGATAAAACGGCTGCTCTTCATACGCCTTACTTTCATCATATGAACGATGAGCAATGTAATCATCCAACAAATACTGATTACGTGAAAAATATTCCCAATCGCCTGTATGCTCGTCCATACGCTTCCATACCGCAATCAACGGATATTTATTCAAGTATGGCTCATCAAGTTTTTTGCCATTAAGGTACACGACCGGCTTACCGTCTTCGATCATACCTTGAACGCGATCACCGGGGATACCTATGACACGTTTAGTCCAGTTTGATGGACCACCAAAAATTGGAATAACACGATACTGAGGAAAAAATGGAAGACTCACATATTTTTGTATAAACAACGTCAATTTGTTTGATGAATACGGATACGTTGGATCAAGAAAAGTGATGATATCGCCGCGGTTAATCGGTCTAAACAGTACCGTAAATTTGTCAGCGAAAAAGCGCTCGCCTTGGAGCATCGTGGTTTCCATCGAACCGGTCGGCACTTGGTATAGTCCAAAACCCCACATACGCAAAAGATATACGATGAACAAAAGAATACAAATTTGTGTTGTCGAAGATCGAGCATTGTACCAGTTACGCGTGCGATTAAACATATATACCCTTACCAAATGTTATCGAAGATAATAGAACGGATTGACAGGCTTACCATACGCTGCAACTTCAAAATGTAAATGGGACCCATCGCCACCGCGACGTTTACGCACATTTCCTGTTGCACCAACCCGCCCAATGGCCATTCCCTCTTTTACCGTTTGACCTGATTTCACCAAAATACTGTCTAAATGAGCGTATCGTGTTTTAAATTTTTTATTATGCACAAGAACAACCGTTTTCCCGTAACCACCACTTTCGCCAGCCTCAAGCACGGTTCCGCTTGCTGCTGCATGCACTGCAGTACCCTTAGTAGCTGCCATATCAATACCATGGTGGAAACCCCATAACCCGTTATTTTTTTTACGCGGACCGAATGGCGAGCTCAACCAGAAAATGCCTCGATTAATAGGCAAAACAAAAAATGGTTCACGGCTGATTGGCTCAGACAGCGCTTGCTCTCGTTGCAATGTAGCATACGATACTACATGATGACGACGACGCTTACGTAATCGTTTTACATTGATTTTTTTTGTACCGTTCTTTTGAACAAATGATGTATCGTACAAACTTCCGACAGCCTCGATAAAAGACGCTGGTTTATGTTGCGCTACCACAAAAGATCGCGCAGAATCCCGAAGATATTTTGTTGATCGATTGACGGCAACAAATTCATCCTCCGTCTCGTCACGCGACGAGACGACTTTAGACTCCCCCGTCTCAGGCAGCGTTGCTTCCTCCTCTTCCGTCGCAACATCAAAGTTCTTTTTCATAGCAAGCAGATAATTGTTGTAGTCCTCACGCAAAAGCTCGAACTCAACAATTTGCTGCTGAAAATAGCGATACTCATAAAAAAGAACGACGCTCAGCACGCAAGGCAACGCCCAGAGGAGCGCTCCAATCAAAAATGTACGTTTGCTCAAAGAAAATAAAGATCGTATGTCAAAATTTTTCATTGTCACACTTTTTGCATCTGGATCGTTGATTTCGAGAACATTTCGATTGCATACAGTGGGTACGCGTTCCCACTTTACCTAAAAAAGCCTCTCGACGCAATGCAAACTGCCCGCACCCACCATCCACATCTGTTCCGGCGCTTCTACGAACCGTTACCCTTAAACCTCGATCTATTAATACTTTTATAAACAGATCCATTTGGGCAGCAGTCGATGGTTGAGCATCAAAAGTAGCAGTAGGATTGTACGGAATAAGATTTATCAAAACATGCAAGCCCCGCAATATTCTTGCAAGCTCATGGGCATGCTCCTCCGTGTCATTTATACAACACAACATAATGTATTCGATCGTTATATGATCGCGCGGTTTAATATGCATTTTTTTTAGATCAGCAAGTACAGCTGCCAACGGGTACCCGCGATTAACGGGCATATACTCGGACCGCTGAGCACCGGTCGGAAAGTGTAGCGACAGCGCAGGCCGCACGCCAAACTTATTGATCACCTCAGAAAAAGCCGGCACGATCCCAGCGCTCGAAATCGTTATGCGAGCTGGTGCAAGACCAACAGCCTTTTTATCAAGCAACAGATCAAGAGACACTTCAAGAGCCTCGCGATTCAACAGCGGCTCACCCATGCCCATAAACACGATGTTAGATACTTTTTCTCCGGTGAATGACTCAGCGGCAAGAACCTGGCCTATGATTTCAGCAGCCTCAAGATTGCGAATAAACCCGATCTCTGAGCCCGTGGCGCAAAAACGGCACTTGAGCGGACAGCCTACCATCGAGGACACGCATAATGTTCTACGATCTTGCACGCGCATAAGAATTGATTCTATCAAGCGGCCATCTTGAGCCTTGAGCAAAAACTTTGTTGAGCCATCCGCAGAATCCTGGGTTTGGTCAACCTGTGGAAGAGTTATCTCAAAATACTGTGCAAGCACATCACGATCTGACTGGCTCACATTGGTCATGGCTGCAAAATTGAACGTGTGTTTTTTGTATATCCACTCAAAAATTTGGGTTGCACGAAACTTGGGTAAACCAAGCTCCGCAACAGCGTCACAAAAAACTTGGTACGTAAGATTGAGAATATTTTGTTTAGGTGTCATGGGTATCTTCATAAAATTATGGTTATTGAACGCACATCACCAAGTTTTGCACACGTAATATTATACAAAACGTCACAACCAATGGCTTGTGTGCGCGTGCCTAAAATAGTGCGGTCCTCAAAGACGCACCATGGCTAATGCCATAAAAAGATCAGAGCCCGAAATACGAGCTCTGCAATTTAGAGGCACTTTTTGTAAGTCTATACCCAATTTTTAGAAGCGAGAAATTATAAAAGGCCACCGCATTTAAATGGAAAAAGCCCGCAAAATATTAAAAATAGTGCACCAGCGGCAATAATAAATGCACAAACAGCTAAAACACGTATCATCATGTACACTTTCGATGCACGTAACTGATAGAATAGTTTCCACTCAGGCTTACTTGCATCAATACGGTTCATTCCCTCCTTGAGTATTGCCAATTGTCGATACAAAGCACATGATGTCAAACCAAAAAAAATGGCCACACAGAGAAAAAGAATACCGTGAAAAAGCACGTCCGAACTACACATAACACTACTCCTTTTTTAACGAACAAAAATTGATCACTTTAAACCAAATGGATTACATACAAAAAATTAATAAATAACTTAGATATAAAAAAAAACATATAACCTATAAAAAAAGACCCACTTAAAACGATAAGCGTAGCAAACAAGAGATAAACCACATAAGAACTAAAGTAAGCAGTTTGTAAAAAAAAATATTTTAAACGTGAAATATCTGCAGCTTTGCGCGCTTTATCCACGACCTTATTTAGGTGAAAAAATCCGTAAGTCGCAGCAACTAACACGATTAAATAAATAATAAAAACAAAAATACCAAGCAATAATTCGCCAGCAGAACCAAATTTCAACATACCCTCACTCCTTTTTTTAACTCACAAAACACCAATGCTACACCACATAATAGTGCACAATCATAACGCTCAAAAGCAAGAGCGTTACTGCAACTCCTATCATATACAGTACGATCCAAAAAATTTTCGTTGGCCTATCTTGAGCAACATTCAAGACTCGATCAATGCGATAAAGCGCAAACCCTAATGCTATGCAAAAAAACACAACAAACGCATTGAAGTAGATATTTTTTGGTATATATACATGCACGAAATCGACAAAGTTCATAAAAACTTTCGGTATATTTTTTAGAAAAAAATCATGATGATTTATGGTGGACACGGCCGCGGCGTTTATCCGCCGCAGCTCGTGTCCACCATAATCTTGCACTTATATGATTTTGGCATAGATGGCTCATGTATTATGTCACCAGGTCCAGCCGTCGCCAAGGCTATGGCTGGCAGGCAAGGGGGCCATGAATCATGAATTCTTTTTCATCAAGTCAAGGGCTGGGCCCTTGCGGGTTAAGGGCAGCGCCCTACCCTTGTTACCAATTGCGAAAAATGAGTACGAATGTCAATATTGAAGCAGTAAACATGGCTAAAATTGATAGTATTGCATAGAACCACGATCCAACATATGCTACAAACGCTATTATTTGATAGAATGTTTTCCACTCAATCTTGCTTGCATCGATAAGCTCAATGCGCCCCTTAAGCCACACCCAAAAGCAAAATAGTAAATACGACAGCAACGCGTTACCCAGGGCCGAAAGCACGAGCATAATACATATTGAACCAATTGACTGAGGCATTAACATGACAAGATCCTTTCCATCAAAAAAACAATCTGTACTGCATATAGTGTAATCTGCTGAAACATGCACAATCGAGAGTATCAATATTGTGCACGTAAAATCAAATAATACTTAAACAATTTGACTTTCTGAAAATAACATCTTTAATCTATGTTAATAGCATACAAAAAAAGGATCTTTAAACCCTGAAAATGAGACACGTATGAAAAAAATAATTGTCGTTGAGTCTCCTGCAAAAATAAAAACTATCTCAAAGTTTTTGGGCAAAGATTATGTGATCATGTCCACACAAGGACACGTCAAAGATCTTCCGCCAAAACGTTTGGGCGTCACGATCAATGGCTCTATCGATATCGAATATGAATTTTTGGATAAAAAGAAAAAGCTCGTTGCAGACATCTGTAAACAGGCAAGCACTGCCGATGAAGTGTTCATTGCGCCTGACCCTGACCGCGAGGGAGAGCTCATCGCCTGGCATGTGGCAGAAGAAGTCGCAAAAGTAACCAAAAAGAAAACGCCGCTCCATCGTATATCGTTTAACGAAATTACAAAGCCTGCTATCGAAGAAGCGCTTGCGCACCCTCATAAAATAAATGAGGACATGGTCGCAGCACAACAAGCTCGCCGTGTGCTTGATCGCTGGGTAGGTTACGAAATATCACCGGTCTTATGGAAAAAAATTGCACGTGGATTATCAGCTGGCCGAGTACAGTCCGTGGCGCTGCGTTTAATCTGCGAACGTGAGGAAGCAATCAAAAGCTTTAAGCCTGAAGAGTACTGGACGGTGCATCTCGACTTTTTAGCTGATAAAGAAGCACAGCTCAAAGCGCTGCTCTCAAAGATTGGCACAAAAAAAGCGGACATTGATAACGAAACTGACGCACAAGCGGTTAAAAAGCAGCTTGCCGATACCAAAGATTTTGCGATCACCGACATCAAAGAATCAACCCGCAAAAAGAACCCCCCACCACCGTTTATGACCAGTACGCTACAACAAAGCGCGTACAACGCTTTGGGCTTTTCGGTACACAAAACCATGCAGCTTGCCCAAAAATTGTACGAAGGTATCCCGCTCGAAGATGCGTCCACACCGGTGGCATTGATATCCTACATGCGTACTGACTCGGTGCGCATATCGGACGTAGCAATCAAACAAGTGCGCGAATTCATTAGCAAAAAGTTTGATAAACCCTATCTCCCTGCAAAACCAAATATGTATGCACGCAAGGGCAAAAGCCAAGACGCGCACGAAGCTGTTCGTCCTGTTGATATAGAAAGAACTCCTGATAGTCTTGCTCGATTACTCGATAAAGACCTTCTCAAGTTATACTCCCTCATCTGGAAGCGTTTTGTTGCCTGCCAAATGACACCCTCAGAGTTTGCTCAAAAACAGATCACCATCAAAGGCGGCAAGTTCGAGTGCAAGGCAAGCGGTTCAGTACTCACATTTCCTGGCTACAGCGCTCTCTATGCCCGCGCTGATGAAGATGAAGTGGTTGAAGCAGACGCAGATGAAACAACAATCCCTGCATCATTAAACAAAGATAGTAACATTGCATTAAAAACGGTTGATCCTAAACAACATTTTACCCAGCCTCCAGCACGGTTCAGCGAAGCAACGCTCGTTAAAGAGATGGAAAAAGACGGTATTGGACGTCCAAGTACCTATGCAACCATTTTAAAAACGATACAAGCTCGCGCGTATACCGAGCTTGATCAACGTAAGCGTTTTGTGCCAACCGACCTCGGAACAACCGTGACAAACTTTTTGGTAGAGCATTTCCCTAAGCTCTTCAGTCTCAACTTCACAGCAGAAATGGAACAGGATCTCGATAAGGTCGCTCAAGGTGACCTTGAACGCGATAAACTTTTACGCACGTTTTACGAGACATTCTCGAGCACGCTCGAAAAGGTTGAGAAAAAGGCGCCTAAAAAAATTGTTGAGGCAACTGACATCATATGTCCAACCTGCAAAGCAAAGAACTTGGTCATTCGCTTTGGTAAAACAGGCCCATTCTTAGGGTGCCCTGGCTACCCTGAGTGCAGCTTTACCAGTAACTTTGAACGCGATGAGAGCGGAACAATCAAGCTCGTTGAACAAAAGAGCATTGATATGGCATGCCCAAAGTGTGGCAAGCCGTTGCGCATGGTTCGTGGCAGGTTCGGGCCGTTTATCTCGTGCTCGGGCTATCCAGAGTGTAAGTATATACACCAAGAAAAAGCACCGTTCCCGTGCCCTATGTGCGGAAAAGACTTGGTCAAGCGCACGTTTAAAGGGAGCTCGTTCTGGGGATGCGGAGGATATCCAAAGTGTAGCTACTCGATTCGCGGTATCATAACCGATGATCCGTGCGTAAAGTGCGGGTTTGCGCATACTATCAAAAAGAATGAGCAGGATGAATCACGGTCCTGCCCACAATGTGAAAAGTCTGAGAAAAAATAATAACTTGCGAGGGTTCTACCCTCGACCCGCAAGGGCCCAGCCCTTGACGTGGTGACAAAGAACACCAAGCGTACAGCCCAAACGTAAGTAACTTACGTTTGGGCTGTACGCTTGGGACTTGCCCGCTGGCCTATCGGCTACATCTCGTTCAAGACACACTCTGGCTTTTCTTATTGTCTTTCTTCTTCGTCAATCTCTGCTTCTAATTCTTTTTCTTCTTGACTGAACAAGCGCGATTTACACTCGTGCCCGCAGCCCTGTTTTTGTTTGTCGATTGCACGGCGTTTGTCCTCGAGCATTTTTTCATGAGCAATCTCAAACGCGCGCTTGATTGATGAAAAAATATCGTTACTTGTTTCGGACACATACACTTCAATACGCGGTCCGTTAATATGCACCGTTGCTTTTTGTTCGGCAGGTTTGTGCACTTCCAAGGTAATCTCGATATGCATTGGCCCATGCTCTTTTTCAAGAAATTTTGCAATCGGCGCATAATGCTTTTCAATGAGCGACTCAAGAGCTGGGGTCTTTTCTATGCCGCGATACGTTATTCGTTTATCCATGGCGATCTACTCCTTTGGCCTTTTTGTTGAAACAGTACAGCAAGATTCACTAAGAAATACACATTTACATATCGATCTGAAGATGCGATTAGTAATCAAATTGATGCAAGTCAAAGTGGCGAATGCCATACCAATCTCACCCCAAAAGTGTACCCGACAAACGAGCACCGACACAAGGATAAATAAAATATTCAAACTGAAAATTTAACAATTGACAAAAACAACTATTTTAGCTATCTTTAGTTATGTAATAAACAAAACAATTTTGTATAAAAAAAGGAACTTACTATATGAAACAAATAATTATAAGAAAATTAGTCGCTCTCGGCCTCATGATAGCACTTGGCAGTGCCTTCACGCTTACCGCAATGGAAAAGATAACCCTATCACCTGCACTCATGCAAAAGACCATGCCAAATGGATTTACTATCGCAGAGATATTTCAAACATCAGACATACGCACGATTGCATCATCTCTGGAACTATTGGGACAGGTGCATATTCAGCTTCACAGAGGACCAATAGTTAATCTCTTAGCCATATTTTGTGACAAAAAAATGAGCGCGCTTTCTGCAGAATATCTTGCCCTTATTGAAGATTTCGAAACCATACAAAAATCATCAAACACAGCTGCTGCGCAACAATTTAAAGAGCGGTTTGAACCATTTGCAAACCTATTTGAACTATTAAAACCAAATTTTATACAATATCGAACTGTCCAAGGTTGGGAAATACAAGCTATAGATTTTTTTATCCGCGACGTTCGCACATTTTTGAATCAAAACAATACCACTCAACCCCCAAGAACAACCACCGCACCACCAACAGCTACGACTACAACAACCAGACCAACCATGACGCCTCCTTCATATCATGCGGATGAAACCAAAGAAGACAATCGCATTTAAATGATTCAGTCGTTAAACAAGAAAATACAAAAACCGGGTGTCAAAAGCCCGGTTTTTTTGCTATGTTAACAGTCTTTTGAGCTACAAATCATTTTAGTAATTTGGTTTAAACCAGCACCGACAATTGACACCAAAATGGTTATCAACAGCATGTTGCAAAGCCGTGAGATTTTCTTTTGTTTCACACAACTTTTGTAGTAATTTTTTGTTTTCATGCTCTAGTTGACGAATTTTTTATCTGCACCTATCACCGGCAACTTGATGTGCGGAATTGAAGATGAGCTTATTGCAAAAAACGGTCCTATCCTTCCCTCAGGTAGTTACGATTGAAATAAAAGCTTGAACGGCCAGCGCTTCCAATGCAATTTTTTTTAGATACTCTTATGGTACGTGTATACAAAAAACTCAATACCATGGTGTACAACTAAAAGGAAATAGTACATGAAGCGTTTATGTATCGTCTTTGCCACCATTGCATGCATATATGTGTCTTCGACAAAGCCCATGCAAGTTGTCAAACCCCTTTCAGGCCTCGAGTTTGTTTCTTCAGATTTTTATAAGCCCTGCGGTTGTACTTACTCAGCCCCTAGCATCACGCAAAGTAAAGAAATAGAAAATTTAAAACACCTTCAAACATTAATTGGACAGGGACAAACACAAATATATCCAACAGCAGTGGATACAGCTCAACAAGGCATGTTAAGCACAAACAACGCAATCTGTGCATCACTATATCTTTTTTATCAACTAGTAAACAAACAACAAGCCTATTATCAAGCTATGGAAGCAGCAACACAGGGCATGACAAAAACATGTCTTAACGTAAAAAGACTTTCATTATGGCTTTTCAGTGAACTGGTTAAGCAGGGACGTACAAAATGTTATACTAAAGCAAAAGAAGCTGCAGAACAAGGCATGCAAAATATAAATGGTAGCGTGCGCACCAATTCTCTGCTTGTTTTTTGTGAATTAGTTAAACAAAAACAGGCATATACTGAAGCAATCGCAGCGGCAAATCTGGGCATGTTAAGTAACGACCATGCCGTACAAAATCACGCATTGCTTCTTTTTACGCATCTTGTTGAACAAAAGCGGGCGTATTCTGACGCTTTAGATGCGACAAGCAAAGGAATACAAAGTATTGATCCTACTGTACAAACAAATGCTACAAGACTGAAAGCACTGGTTGAAGAAAAACAGAAACATGAAAATTTAAGAACAGAAACAGCAATACAACCTGTTGTTTCAAACAGCCCTGCCATAGAACAAGGTGTCGACTGCATTGCAACAATCACCCCCGCCGTAGACACAGGTGATGGTGTCCAAATAGTTACGACAACCCAGCCTACCCGGCCTTCGCCTGGAGCTTCGGCGGGCACGCGCCAAAACTTAGACGGGCAGGCGGCTGCTATTACCACCCCTGCCGTCGAACCCGAGAGCGACTCGCACGATCAGCAAACGATAGAAAATTTAAAACAACTGCAATTATTGGTCGAACAACAGCAAGAGCAGACCTATCCTCAAGCTCTTGCTGCAGCTAACCTATGTGTGCACAGCACGAATTTTTCGGTACGATGCGGTGCCCTATACCTTTTACGAGCATTAGTTGAAAACGGCCATATCCAGACCTACCCCGTGGCGTTATCAGCAGCAACTTCGGGCATTCAAGACACAAATCATGAAATACAAGCCTATGCTTTTTATCTTTTGCACGATTTAGTTAAACAAGAATGTGGGTATTCAGAAGCCTTAGCGGCCGCTAACCTGTATGCGCAAAACACAGATCCTGAGGTACTGGCTCATGCCTTATATCTTTTCCAAGCATTAGTTGAGCAACAACAAGCCCATGTCTATCCCGCAGCTCTTGCAACAGCAATCTCAAACATGAAAAATACACGCGGCGGAGTCCGAAGCACGGCTTTGTGCGTTTTCAGGGCATTAGTCGAACAAGAGCAGGCTTATCCAGAGGCATTAGCTGCAGCTACCCTGTATATGCACAGTGAAATTTCTACGTTACTAGATTGTGTTCTCGATGTTTTAGAAGCATTGGTGCATCAAAAACAAGCCCAGGCATATCCTGTAGCTCTTGCAACGGCAACTGTTGGCATAAAGAACTCTTACAATTTCGTCATACAACACTCTTTGTCGATCATTTTTGAACTCGTCAAAAACGATTCATTTTTACAATCTTGCCCTGATGCATTAGACGCAGCATTTAATGCCGCAATTCATGTACTTGAGAGATCGGATCCTGATGCCCAATCGCACAAAGAGATGGCTTTGCAACTACAAACTTTGGTTCAAAACCAACAAAAACGTCTGTTTCCTACTACCACAACTACGAATACTTCTCCAACAGAACCAATTACAACGGTGGAACCAAAACAAGAACCGGTACGTGAAAACCTTTCAACAACAGAAACTTCCGGTGCCATCTGCCCATGTGTTGAGCCAGGCGCTGATGAGGATTTTCAGGGTACATTAGCCCCCGCTATCGACTCAGAAGCTGCCGCGCGAAATATTGCTAAAGAACTGAAGGCACTGACCGAAACGATCATCACTCCTGCAGTTGACTCGGGTGACGATATACAACCAACTACCATTATCCCTAAGGTCGATCCGGGTGCCGACGATCCATCTGCAAAAATAACTACTCCCACAGCTACACCTGAGCAAAAAGTTGAGAGCGCGCGCCCTGCACCTACAATAACCCAGCCTACGCCAGATCATACGCCTAAGCACCTCAATATTTCAGGCTCAGTTTTATCTGGTAGCTTCGGCGGACAAGCCGTTACCACAACCCCCGGTATCGAGCAGCCAACGGTAAAAAAACAAGAAGATCCCCTAACAGCACTGCAAAACATGCACAGTACAAATATTCGCGTACAGGTAGCCTCGTTAATGTTTTTCAAAAATTTAGTTGAAAAACAACCGATCTGCCCGGAGATAATAGCAGCTGCACAGCTCGGTATGCTCAGCACAAGTGCTCCGGTACTTGTAAGTACTTTACTGCTTCTAAAAACGTTAGTTGAACACGAACGGGGATATCCAGACGCCCGAACAGCAGCGGCACAAAATACATTACATAGAGACCCTGCCGTACAACATTGCGCCAGTCTTCTCGCTCAAGTATTAGCTAAAAAAGAACATATCAGCCCACAAAATGGTCCCGATATTGATGGCAATATTCATCCAGCTGCAACAATCCAGCCTTCACTTTATGGCTTTGGCGGGCACGCGGCTATGATTGCCCCTGCAGTTGACTCGGGTGATGATATTCAGCCAACTACCACAACCACCACCTCAACACCTTCGCACACAAATATGCCAAAAAAATCTTTGGCTGAGCTAAAAAAAATATTTAAGACAGCTTGTAAACGTCAACATGATGCATATGAAAAAATACGTCAAAAATACACAACTGCTCTTAGCGAAACGATCACCCCTGAGGCCGAAGAAAACACTCATACACTTTCACCGCAGATCGACCAATATGTTGAGTTGTGTCAAAAAGAGTTAGAAGAATTGCCCTGTGAGTTTTATAGACTTTTTTATATTTTTACCCAACTACAAAAAGATCCACGACTTACATCTGTTCACATTTTCAAAAAGCAATTTGATGCAACCATGGCTTTGTATGACCACGCAACCGTGCATATAGGCTCGCTCCCTTGCTTGATAGATACGAACTTACAGAAAAAAATAACTGCCTTTAGGCAAAACGTTGATGCTTTTATGAATGATTGGAAAACAAAAAAAATTGTCCCTTCTATCGAGACTCCATGTAACCAACACTATGGAATTCTTTTAAACAAATTTACCGATGCTTTTTGCAACCTTTTTGATGAATTTAATCATGTACAGCAAAATTCTGACGAGATACAACTTTGCCATTTTGTAAATCATTACGCACAAACCATGGCCCTGTACAACACATTACAAAATAAAATATCAAAACCCAAATACATGTATATTTATGACGATCTCTTACCTGTTTATTCACGGGACATCTTTTTTACATTCAGACAAAAGGCCCAAGCCTTTTTACAAAGATGGCAGGCACGCAATGCTCCTGAGATTCAAACAGCTCATTCTATGACTCCATTAGAGCAAACGCCTGAAGCATTAGCGCACACAGTCTTAGAGGTCTTTTACCAGTTTTTTGATGAATTTAATGAAGCACGACAACACCCAAATAGCGTATTAATGGATCGTTTAAATAAACGCTGGGAAGAGCAAATCACCATTTGTTCTGGTAATACTGCAGATCCAATACATAAGTTCTTTTTTAAAGAAAAAATGAAACTCGATGGTCCCTTGTTCGCTTTTTTTAGAAACGAAATTGATCCGTTATTAAATCAAGCTACTGATTTAATAACGGATCAAATAAAATCCGGCAACTTCAGCGGACATCTCATAAGCACTTCCGCTACGGATATTGAAAGACAAACACTTATTGAGAGACAAACACTGTCTTCAATGGACACCGAACTATACCTTAGCCGAAATGATGAGCAGAAGAATTTTACCAAAGAAATAATGGCAGCAACTCGTGGCATGCAGAGTACGAATATTGGTATCTTGACAAACTCCCTACAGCTTTTCACATCATTAGTTTGTATAAAACATATATACACAAACGCAATACCAGCAGCAGTACGGGGCATGCTCAGCACGGATACCTGGGTATTGTATGAAGCCTTACGTCTCTTCAAAAAATTAGTTGAACAAGAGCAAACACAAGCATACCAAGAAGCATTAGCAGCAATTCAAAAAATGCACAGTGAGAATGAAGGGGTGAGAATATGTGCATCAAAACTGAAGACTCTGGTTGAAGAAAAACAGAGACAGATAGAATCAACGACTTCAACAACACAACCCATCCCCGCAACAAGCCCTGCCGCTGAACAGGGTATTCATGTTGTTCAACCAACAGAGTCCTCTCAAACAACTACCACTACCCCTACTACAATCCCTGGCAACGAACCTGAGAGCGACTCGAGTGACGATATTCAACCAACTGAAATTGCTCCAGGTGCTGATCACGACTTTCAGGATACATACGAACCCGAGGTCGACTCGGACGATGAAAATCACTCTTCATCTTCAATCAACCTTGAGATTGCGCCAGGCGCTGATCACGATTTTCAAGATACATACGAACCCGAGGTCGATTCGGACGATGATATTGAGCCAAAAGCAATACCAGGAATTAACAGTATCCAACCAACTACCACAGCAACTGCTATCGCGCCCAATAGCACTGAAATTGTTCCCGGTGCTGATGAAACCATCACACCAGAGGTCGATCCGAACGTTTATGGTATACAACCAGCGACTATTACCACTACTACGCCCGCTGTTGACCTGGGTGCTGACAGCATGTCGTCAGGAGCCACAATAAGTCATGCTTCAGCCACCAAATTAAAACAACTTATTGAAGAAACACATAGCAATGTGGAATTTTTGATGAAGGAACAAAGTGCAAATACACTACAAATCATAGGCACGTTATTTGAACTGCATAGAACATTAATACCACCAATGACACTTCCGCCAATACTATTACCACCGCCACCTCCGTCCTTACTATTAAATGATGAAGGACTGGAACTGCCACCTCCTCCTTCACCATTAATGCCCTATGATCGACCATTTTGACACAAAATTATCCATAACAACCAATAGGTCTTCCACCATTATCACGTGTAAAAAGTATAAAAAAACCGAACTGCGTTCTACCGAACAACTGCGACTCAAACACCTCAAGCTCGATCATCGGTGGCTTAGTACGCACTTGGCTCACCTTTGCTTGTTACAATTTTAATAAAAAATCATTGACAATTATAAAATTTAGTTTATTCTTAATGTATAGTTATAAACAAAATAACAAAATGTGTTTTAAAGCAAAAGGAATTATTATATGAAACGCTTATTCGCTCTCAGTATTCTCATCGCACTTACCTGTGCTCCCGTTTTGAAGTCCATGGAATATATCGCAATACCACCCTTTATTATGACCATCACCATGGCAAATGGGCTTAAAGTTTCAAATGTATTTCAAACAACAAACATACGCGATATTAGATCTTCATTAGAGCCATTAGAACACATTACAATAAACGGTACGAATCTTTCAATCATATTTTGCGCAAAACGAGCAAAAGAACTTAGTCTAACAATGTATAAACTTATAACAGCTTTTGTTTCCACAAAAGAGCACCCAACCCCAGGAACTGTTGCACAATTTATACCATTCTAACAAATTAAGCCGCCAAGTTTATCCAAGATCTTGAACATAATCGTTTAATCGCTCCAGGAATCGCAACAAACTCATTCCATGCCTGTGTAACGGCCTCGACAATGTCTTCGTAATTTTCAAAACATCGATTGGATAACCATCCTTGTTTAAGCTCTCGCCAAAGTTGTTCGATTGAATTTAACTCAGGAGAATATGGTGGCAAAGGAAATAAGGTAATATTTTTGGGGATGAGTAATTTAGGGGTACTGTGCCATCCAGCCTGATCAATGATGAGTACAGCATGCTTTCCATCGGGAATTGTTTGAGATAACTCAGCAAGAAAAAGTTGCATCATTACAGTATTTTTGTCTGGAAGAATTAATGAAAATCCAGAATCTCGTTCTGGACACACTGTGGCAAATATATTTGTTGAAATAAACTGTTTTTGTCGAACGACTCGTGGACGCGTTCCTTTCAGAGCCCAAATGCGTGTTGTGCTTCCCTGCTGTCCAATCCTTGCCTCGTCTTGAAAGTGTATTTCAACGTTTTTTAATTCAACTTTCTCCGGAAGAACCTCAATAATTTTTTTTTAAAATTTTTCTTAAAAGCCTTTTGTTCAGCTTCATTGGCCTTGGGGTGTTTTGATCTGCCTGTAATCCAAGACATTTTTAAGCGTTCAAGAACTCCATATATCGAATCTTCAGCATAATTTGCGTCAAACTTTTTCAAAGCCATTTTCTGAATGTCGTATCCGGTAATTCGACCGCCTTTTTTGTTTTCCTGTAAAGCTAAAACTTCTGCCACAAATTCTTGTTCTTTTTCTTTTGGCAATTTTGGTTTTGCACCGGATCTTGGAAGATCATAAAGTCCTTGAATTCCTCGTTCTTTAAACGAACGAAACCATTCTCCAACCGAATGCCTGTTAACATGCAAAGATTTTGCTGTTTTCCCTATGGATCCATTGTCTTTCAGTTGAGCCATTGCTAATATTCGAACACGTACACATGCTTTTTTTTCTTTTTTAGCTAATTTGGAAAAATCTGGGCAATCCGCCCCAAAGTCAAACTTCATATGCTCTCCTTGATAAAAACATCAGAACTAGTATCTAGTTTTATCAAGTTTTCTTTTTTATCAAGCCTTAGGCAAAAAAATTATATGAAATGGTATTAAATCACAATTTGAGCCATTTGCAGACATCTATGAAGCTCTGAAAGAAAAAGTTATGAGCTATCATCTTCTGCAAGAAAATGACATAGATACCATAGAAGACTTTATTCATGAAGCCACTGATTTTCTACACACAACAGCGCCAAAAAATACGCCTTCAACAAGTCAAACAACCTCAACTACAACTACGACTACGCAACAAACATCAACAACTTTTAGCAATACAACGCCTATGCGCAATGTCGTAATAAGCGCCTCGACCCGCAGCATCGCTGTACAACCAGAACAAAATACTTCTTCAACACAACCTGCCTTCAATTTTGAGGCAATGAGGCGCGAAGCAACAAGAATCGAGTCTTTACGCCAAGCAGCAATCGCCGCTGAACGAAGAATGCTTATGCAAAAAGTAGAGTACATTAAGCTCGAAATGCTTAGATTTTTTGATGAATTTCAAAAAATAAAAAACAATCCTATACCTTCGGCTGTTACCCAATTTAAAGAAGACTTTACGAATTTTATGAATTTTTATAAAAATTATCAAAGCCAAATTACACAATATCGTCTTATGACAATATACGAGATGGATGATTTAATAACTTTTCCACAAAACGTTGAGACCTTCATGTGCGGTTTTGATATGGTGCAAAATGCTATCTTCTCAGAAGAATTGATCGGATCTTTTACCCTGTCACAGTGTTATAATATTCTTGAGTTGTCAGAAGATGAAAGAAATCAAGAGAAACAAACCGTACTCGACTTAGCAAAAAAACAATACCACAAATTAGCATTAATTTATCATCCGGACAGAGTTCAAGAAAAAACAGAACAGAACATGCGTAAGGCAACTGCACAGTTCAAGCTTATAAGTCATGCCTTTAATACAATAATCAACCATCCTCTGAACGCACAATAATTAAAAACGAACAAAAAAACCGGGTGTTAAAAGCCCGGTTTTTTTATACACAAAATATTTTTTTATCTTTTCTTCACCACAAACACCAGTGGCACGCCGAGCAGATCATACTTCGCACGCAATACGTTTTCAAAAAAACCAAACTGAGTTCTACCAAACAACTGCGGCTCAAACACCTCAAGCTCGATCATCGGTGGCTTAGTACGCACTTGGCTTACTTTGCGCACTTCAAGTGCTTCACCTAGCCTGAATAACGGTCTACGTGCAAGCTCATGCATGCAAGTAGCATGCAAATTTGCTTGATCTAATTGTTGGCTATAGCGTTGCCAAAGATCAAAAATCATCGGCAACAATTTGCCTACATTCTTACCTGTTTTTGCAGACAGATTGATTTGAGGCACTTTATCAAGCAGATGTTTGTAGCGCTCCATGATTACCGCAAGATCAAGGCGCGCTTGTTCGGTGACGATATCGACCTTGTTAAACACAATAATCAAACCTTTGGCACGTTCTTCGAATGCATAGAATGCAAGCTTAAGCTCTTGGTCAACGATGTCTGCAGCGGTTACATCCACCAGCAACACCACAATATCCGAATCTTTAAGCGCCTGTAGCGATGAGTGAACCATCAACTTTTCGAGATGCTCATCAACGCCACGTTTACGTCGGATACCGGGGGTATCAATCAGCAAGACATGTTGTTGATAAAAAGAAATTTGATGGGCAAGTGAATCACGTGTGGTACCCGCAACCTCTGAAACAATCGCTTTTTCTTCATTAAAAATAGCGTTTAACAATGACGATTTGCCCACGTTTGGACGGCCGATAAACACTACACGTGGAATAGCTGATTCTTCTGGCTGCTCAGGCGTTGTAACAGGCAAAAGCGATACCAAAAGATCAAACAGCTCGTACACACCAGTTCCGTGATATGCCGAAACGGGCACTATCTTATTGAAACCAAGCGCATCGAACTCGTGCATGTGCTCTTCAATTAATGGATTGTCCGCTTTATTTACTACGATAATAACATCGCAACCAAGCTTGTGGAGCTCTTTGGCAATAAAGCGATCGTCTTGGGTAATACCCACGGCCCCGTCTACCAAAAAAAGCACTATATCTGATTCTGCCACAACTTCTTTTGCACGTTTTTCAATGCGTTGAGCAAGGGCGTCCTGCTTTTTGAGAGCGCCAGCCCAAAGGCCTGCCGTATCAGCAAGTTCAAACGTGTGGTCCTTCCAGGTTACCGTCGATATAATCGGATCTCGCGTCACACCTGCATAGTCGAGCACAATGCTTTTTACGTCTGATGATATGCGATTGAATAATGTCGATTTACCCACGTTCACGCGACCAACAATCGCTATGCGTGCATATTTTTTTTTCATATTTTTTTATTCCTTTATTTTCTTATGGCATTCGCCATTTTGATTTACATCAATTTGATCGTTAATCGCTTTTTCAGATCGATGTATGGAAGAGTCTTTTTTAGTAAATTTTTCTATAGACCCGTCAGAGCCTGCCTGAACCCGGCCACCAAACAACTCAACAGCCATTGCCGCTATCGGCCAATCTTTTGAAGTAGGCTTGGCTGAAGAAGCTCCTACTTTTTTAGCAACCTCTGATACTTTTTGTGAAGATGCTTTTTTTGCAACATCACCAGTAACCTCTTCAAAAGCTACCGATGCTATAGCTCCACTAAACAACTGCGCATGATCAATCCACTGATCACGTTTTTGCGCGATATATTCTTTACATAATCCTTGATCTGTACTACAGAAAAAAGTAAGAGTCCCGCTTGTCTCAGTATACCGGGCTCCACGTATTAACGTAAAAAAAGCGTACAAAGAAAAATCGCTTCCCGCTGACACTTTTTCAAGAAATTTTGGCCACCAGGTAGGAAATGCCTCAGCAGAAACCCGAACTCCTTCGGGAACCCGCGCTTTTTGTACTTCAGGTACAGACTCTTGAGCAATAGCACAAAATGCGGGAACTGACTTTTCAGTCACTGGTTGATCTACTTTTTTTGGTTGAGTTTTTTGCTGAGCCTTTGGTTGCATGCGTGATTGTGATTCAGATTGCTTCACAGCAACGTTAGACGCAGAAGAATCATCCTCGCCAAAACCCATAACTCGCGCACAGATCATTTTGAGCATGATGTGTTTATGAATGGTTTTTATAAACACTGACTCATGCGTAAAAAATTGCGGTAATGCCTCAAAAGCTTGTGCTCTATATTCACTATGGACATAGGCATAATCAGATAACACATCAATGAGTTGATCCCATATGCGCTGAGCATCGGCTCCCAACAGCTCGAGAGCTTCAAGCTCCGCCTCAAGCTCTGTCCATTTTTTTTGTACCAAAAAATCAGCCAATTGAACAACTCTCACATGATCTACATACCCGAGTAATCGCTCAACAAAAGCGATATTTACGGCTTCCTCTGATAAAAAAACACGCTCAAGTAGCATAATTGCATCACGCAAAGAACCTTGGGTAGCTCGCGATATAAGCGCCAAAGCGGCAGGCTCATATGTCATAGACTCAGCAATGCATATTTTTTCAAGATGCTGCTGAAGTATGTGTGGAGCAATAGGATCAAAAAAAATATGGAACGCACGCGAGCGCACGGTATCGATAATTTTGTGATAATCGGTTGTTGCTAAAATAAACACCACACCTTGAGGCGGCTCCTCGAGCACTTTTAAAAACGCGTTAAACGCAGCTTTACTGAGCATGTGCGCTTCATCAATAACATAAATTTTATGCGTACCACGCAACGGCAAAAATGTTGACGCTTCGATCAAAGTTCGCACGTTTTCAACGCCCGTATGTGATGCAGCATCAATTTCGATCACATCAGGATGCGCACCAACACGTACCGCTTCGCATATTTCACAGCATGCGCAGGGTATTGGCTGGGCAGTATTTTGACGAAAATTGTGTAATTTTTCACACAAAAGTCCTGCAGCAAAAATACGAGCCATGCTCGTTTTACCGCACCCACGCTGCCCGGCAAAAATGTATACCGGAAAGATCGTGTTGCGGTACAAACTGTTTTTGAGAATTTTTACGGCAAGTTCCTGGCCGACAAGCTCATCAAAAGAGCGCGAACGCCATTTCCGTGCAAGAGGAAGATATGTTACTTGTTCACTCATGTGAGAAAATTTTTCGTTATACGTTGATAAAAACAGTTTTTAGAGCAGGCGCCTGTTGTGACATGAACTTGATGTTCAATATTTTTTTTCAAGCAGGTCAAGATACTCTTTCATTATATACATTTTGTTGTTTTTGCCACGAACTGTGGTCTCAACCAAAATTCCGTTTTCAATAAAACGATCAATAAGCGCATGCGCCGTATTATACGCATTATCTAATGCCACGCTTAATGCGCTTACCGTTATAACAGGTTGACGAAAACATATAACCAATGCGCGTAGAGCATTTTGACGAGTCTTAGAAAAATCCTGGCTTTCAGTTATCATCTGCGTAAAACGTTTTTCTAACTCCTCAATATCGTATGCCCGGCGATATGCATCAGTACAGCTCTCTTTGAGGGCTTTAAGATAAAAAAGTATCCATCCCTCAAAGTCTCCCTCAAGACGCACTTGATCAAGCCTAAAATAATACTCTGCCCGCTGTTTTTTAAAATAATATGATGGATACACGATTGGTACAGACAATAGGCCACTTTCGATCAACATCAACTGTATCAACATTCTTCCCACACGCCCGTTACCATCAATAAACGGATGAATCGTTTCAAACTGCACATGCACAAGACCTGCGCGTACAATTGCTGGCAGCATGTTTTGGTCATCGCGATCATGTATATAGGTCTCAAGCTCATGCATAAGTCGCGGCACTTCACCAAACATGGGTGGAACAAGATATCCAACACGTACATTTTGCGTTCGGTAGAGTCCAGGTTGTACATGTGCTCCCTCTCCGTTCAGAAGGTCCTGATGAACCTTAAGCAAAACACGCGATGAAACGGGGTCAGAGTCCATCAGTTTAAGACCATCACTCAAGGCGTTATAGTAATTCAAAACAAGTTGGGTTTCTTTTGTCGTTTTTTGTTCACCCAAAGGCTGCGTAAAAACCTCCAGCATCGTGGTATGAATGCCCTCAATATCTGAAGATAATAGCGCCTCTTTAATCACATATGCCCGTACAAATCGCTCTAAGTCGGGGAGCTTACGTGCAAGTTCATTAAGTTGACCGCACATAAAAGTAATTTCACTGACCAACTGAATCATGTGGGCATCAAGAAAAAAGTCAGGATCACGTGGTGGTAGAGCATTGGGAATAAAATAATCAACCGGACCCACTAAACGATATTCACCCGTTCGTCTTACCATGAGAACCTCGCTTTTTGCTTATTCAAAAAAAATAACAAACTTCGTGCAATTGAAAAAAGTATAACTAATAAAAGCGTGTTTTTTCAATATTTCCTTTAAATTGAAAAAATCGAGCAAACTTTTCAAGATTTTTTCAATTTAGCACACAAGAATGAAATTTTTGATTTTCTTATTTTCGATTTTCATCATTTTCGATAATAAGAACCATTTTTGTTTTCACCCACGCACATAAAAGTAAGAATATGACTAACGGTGCATCAAAAAAAATATTTTTAGGGTACAAAAAAGAGAGGCTCGTACAACACTCATGCCTTTTGTGCTGCTTCCTTTCGGACCTGACACGGTGAAAAGCAGAATATTTACAAGCCTCTCAAATCTATTGGTGGAGAGAGAGGGATTCGAACCCTCGATACCCGATTAAGGATATACACGATTTCCAATCGTGCTCTTTCGGCCACTCAGACATCTCTCCATGGCGTTCGCCATTATGGCCCGCGCAAATTTTTCAATCGTTTATTGCAACAACACAATACCATAGTCTTGGTGTTCTGTTGCTCTTTAATTATTCTTTTGGACGGCGAGGAGCGTTGCCACCTGGACGGCTGCTTCCGCCACGTACAGGTCCTCGGCGTTGAGCACCAGGCTTGTTGCCTGCGCCAGCTTTTTTAGCTTCTGCACTTGCGCCTTCAAGTCCGAATGCTTGCTCAACCATTTGTGAAATCATGCGGTCAGCAGGAACTTCAGCAGTTGTTTGAGCCGCTTTTTTAGTTTCTTTAGCAACTTTTAAGCCACGCTCTACAGCTTCCGCTAAGTAATCTAAGATCACCTTAACCGAGCGAGCTACGTCATCGTTTGCAGGAATTACATAATCAACCAGTGATGGATCGTTATTGGTATCGACGATCGCAACAACAGGCACGCCCGCAGCGATAGCTTCGCGCACGGCACTGTGTTCTTTGCGAATATCAACAACAATCAATGCTCCAACTGGCCAGGTCATATTTTTGATACCGCCAACGTTCTTCTCAAGACGATCAACAAGCTTTTGGATCGAACCAAGTTCTTTTTTGGTGTACGCGCCAACCGTAGCTTTTTCGATCACGTCTTGCAGGTGCAATAATTTGGTAATCGATTTTTTAACTTGTGAGTTATTTGTCAGTGTTCCACCGACCCAACGATGGGCAACTGAAGGGCATTTAAAGTTGCGGCCGATAGCTTCAACCGTTTCTTTTGCGGATGTTTTGGTACCAACCCACAATACTTGTTTGCCTTCGGTAGCTACGCCTTCAAGAAACTGCGCAGCTTTTTCGAGCTGAAACGCAGTTTTCGATACGTCGATCAAGTGAACACCATTCTTTTTGCCCCAAATGTAGGGAGCCATGTTTGGGTTCCAGCGCCAGGTCTGGTGACCGAATTGTACGCCCGCTTGAATCAATAGCTTAAGATCTATCATGTGAACCTTTCGTTACTGGGGTTATTAACCTGTCGCATGCTTCGTTTGGTTCAGCCATATTCTGTTGGCCGTTCACCACCCGTCTGCGTGAAGCATGTACTTTATACATTTAAAAACACGTAGCACTAGTGTAACAAAGCTCTACAAAAATCTCAAAAAGTGGCAGTCGCCATTTTGGCGCGCTCAAAAAAGACTGTGGGACAGGCCTTTTGAGCCCATCCCACATTTTTTCACCCGGTTGATTATTAGAAGTTTACTCGTATACCGACGAATGCATCGGTATCGCGGAATGCATTTTTACCGGCAAAGGCATAGAGGAACCCGCCGAAAAGTTCGCAACATGAAGTCGACATAAAGAACTCAGTGCGCACTTTATGTGAAATAACATTGGTCAAACGTTGTGCTACACGAGGATCAAGTCTTTGGTTCGTGTTGCCTGCCAAGTCTGTTGCTGAAGGCCAGCACATACAAATCTTGTCGCAGCCCTTCCAGTAGAATTGGTATCCTACATCAAGACCGCAATGACGGCTTGCAAATGCAGACAAAATTGCGTTCAACTCAAAATGGTTCCAGTTGATTCGCGCAGGCACGCAAGGCCCGATGTTTTTGATTGTTGCGCCAATGAACGGTGCGGGTATTTTTTCCGTTGCACTGAGCACAAACGAATAGGTACCGTCAACCGTTGCTTTAAAGGTATCACACATATCCCAGCCAAGCGTTGCGCCTAAGCGAAGCTCAGGGTGCCCGCCGTTACCCAAAGGCAACTCGAGAGGTCTTCTGCAATCACAGAGCTTGCCACCGGTTGGCAAACGAAGGCCAGCAAGTACTTCTGAGAAAATGCAGTCGTTGCAACCCCAGAGACGACCAGCTACTAAGTCAAGATCAAGATCGCCAAGACCTTTTTTGCGGCCGTATGCGATGTTAATGCCATTTGCTTCTAAGAACGGATTAACCGATGTAACACCCAGACCTTCAGTTGATGCTGTTATAGTATTAAGAATAATATTTGCATCCTGCGTTATTGACGCTCCCGTCGAAACCTTGACAGTAGGAACAACAAAAAGTTGTCGTTGATATTGCGGAGCAAGTGCAAGACCTGTACTGTAATCTGTACCAGTCAAGAAATACCCACGAATCCCGTTACCTACACCGGTTCCACTTGCAGCAACAACCGCTGTAGGATCAATTGCAGAAACTTCATTTGCCCAATTGTTATTGCTAAAAGGAACTGCGCCAGACGTTGAGCCGAGCACAGCAATACCAGGAATGTCAGTAAGTACATCGGGTGGATTTGGAGATGTTACAGTTTGACCTGCAAGTTTTAGATTAGGCGTCCAGGAAACAAAAGCATTACCACCAGCAATAATATTTAATTGTGCTAAAAAATCGAGACGTGCTGCATAGGCATTGGTAATAGTATTAGTACCCAAATCACTTGTAAGCTGTTCTTGACGAACAACAAACACGTCACTCAGAGTCTCACCCGTTAGATCACTTTCATTTGTTGGAGTTTGTTTAAACTCGCAATCTCGCACCGGTATACGTGCGCGCAACCCCGCATGTGCCTTGTTATTGCAAAAACGCGTTTCTAAACATGCACCAAAAATTGCACCGCGTTCTGAATATTCATATCGAGGGGAGATGGTCGATATGGCAACAAAAGGATTTCCGGTTTTGAGCACTCCATTTGGGTACCCACCTGGGAACGACTCACCAATCGTAAAGTCTGATTTACCAAAAATGAGATTGGTCAGAGGCACTTTACACGTACCATTTTTACAACCAAAAGCTTTATCAGCCGTACGTTCGTACACACTACCGATTATCGCAACCTGGACAGGCAGCTCACAGCAGCCATCATCATAATCTCTGCAACAGCCACATGGTTTGTCGTTTTTTTGGTCCTGTTCATCGCGTTCATACATAATGGGATAATGCGAGAATCCCATCATCGGCACAGGCAACGGATTGCGTATTTCGCGCGCAATCATGCTCCCTGCGCAGCACAAGAGCCCAAGCCCGAGCACTTTGTTGAAATTATTCATAAACACCTTCCTTGTTTTTAAAAAATCTTTTTGCCCTTGTTATTTGGCTAGGACGCATATAATTTGCATCCTAGCCTGGATAAAATTTATGCTACGAGACTATAATATGATGCGGCTTCGTGAACCGTATCCCAAATAACACCCACATCACCAAGTTCCAAAGATTTTTCTGGATCTGCAACCGTATTCAGACCACGGATTCTTCTATTGTTTTCGCGTTTAATTACATCGTCCAAAATAAATACTGTCTTAATTGTATTATCAAATGCACGCGTCACTTCTGCACGCGTAGTTATTTGCGATGTATAATTATTTGCGGTTATTTGACCAAAAAATCCAGCTGCCGTTGTTGGGGTAGCATACAAACTGGTCATACTTGGATCCAAGATAACGTCAGTTGATGCCATGATGCCAGCTGCATAACGAGCACTAATCGTACCCGCTGTTGTTAATACAACCGGTGCGTATGCTGCTGTTGCCACTGTTGGGGTTGAGAGAATAACGTTACCACCACCAAGCATGCTTATGTTTGTAAGTGTTGTTGGATTTGTGAATATGTATGCAGCTTCTTCTACAGGAATTTTACCCGCACCAATTGCAAGCAATGTTGCGTATTTGTCTGAGGTTGGGAAAATTTCTGCATGACGCAGTTCGCCGTTGATCCTAAAGGTGATCGTGCCAAGATTAAACAGATCGTTTACTGTCCACGCACTGGTATTGGTATCCGGTTTAGACACCATACCAACACCGGTACCAAAGAAGCTTTGTGAACCAAGCTGTACAAACGTATCGGGACCATCAAGATTGAGACGGAACGATACTTCTGGGGTTACTTCTTCTGTTGTTTCATCAGTTGTATTACCTACTTGGAATGCTCCGCCATAATCAGCTGAGTCACCCATTGCCATGCCTGCATTATCGTTGAAAAGGAATTCAACACGAGTTGTGTAATCAGCATCCATAATTACAACGTCATCGGTACTTACCGGACCGGCATTTGAAACCACTCGTTCACCAGCCGACTCAACAGAAAGGAACGAATTGCGAGGCAGTTCAAGACGAGCTTTTTCTGAGAATTTGAGCGTTGCGTATGCGTCTTCATCAAGACCGGTTGCGCAAATTTGCACACGATACGGATCAAGCTGGGTTAAACTTGTGAATGTTGATGTATCCACTTGAGAGTGTTCGCAACGGAATATCGATGTATCCGTGAAATGATTCACACCTTGGCCAAGCAATATGATTGCGCCTGGTTCAGCAACAAGTCTGACGTTGCCGCCAAAGAGCACTTGTTGGTTTGTACTCGTAAGAGCACTTAAATCAAAAATGCCACCTTCTCGAATACGAATTTCACGTGGAACGTCTGAGTAAATATAGCAATATTGTTCTTCGCTTGCTCCAAAATCTGGGCCAGGAAGAATTGCTGCTACACCTTGTTTTTCAACAATCAAATCTTGGTTAAGCAGAACTTTACAGGTACCATTTGGCACCAGGGTAACACCGCTTGTACCAAGCTTAATGTACCCAAAATCTGAGTCTGTTGTTCGTGATGCTGAGCCAAGACCCAGGAATCCACCGTCTTCAACAACCAAGAATGCCGTAGGCGTTATTGCTTGGTCTGCTGCAGGGAACATCAAGAATTCACGAACAAATCCACCAATACGGAATCCTGGTTGATCACCAAGACGTGAGTTCAGTACTTGGAACTGATCAACAGTTCCATTGATTTGTGGCAAGCCCACAAGATTTGCATCTGTTACCGCAGTCAAATTACCGGCAGCAGGCACCGTGCCAAATTCATAGGGAACGTATTGAGTTGTACCGCCATACAAGCCGGTATAATCCTTGTTAACATTTGCCCAATCAAACGTGTAGTCTGACAAATACGCACCTGCTGCGATAATTTCCGTGTTTCCAGTAGCAGCTGAAAGATCAATGTACGTGTTTGCCTTGCCTACCATATCGTTGAAAAATGCATTACGAACAGGCAGATTTACGATACCGTTACGGCTTTGTGCAACCATCACTTTAAAGTTAGCACGGTTTGCAGGATTTAATTCGAAAGCACCCTGTAGATCAACAAATATTCCGCCTTCGCCTGTTGTTGCGCTTGATGCGATATCATGAATAGTGCCGCCAGCTGACTCGAATGAATAATAATCACCCGAAACATATACTGTTGGTTCTGTAGTAAGCGTAAATGCTGCACCGGTATCAGGATTAATTCCATCGGTCACTGCATCTACGTTTGAGCCAATCGAAAAATTCGACTTACTACCCAAGAACCATTGGTGTACCGACGTACCCGATGGGCTCGTTAAACCTTCGGTAATAGAAGAACTGTTTAGCGCTGTTTGAAGCGTAAGCAGTTGTACTGGAGTCCCCGCAATAGGGAATAATTGCATAACATCAATATGAGAATCAGCATTGATGATCGTGTTGTAGTCCGATGCTGTTGCGCCAACTTCGGTACCAAAAATCAATGTTCGTCCGGTACCTTGGTCAAGCTGAAGACCGTTGCCATAGGTAATAACAAAACTGTTATTTGCACCTGGAGTTGGCAATTGGCACTCAGGCATGTTCCAGTCAACGCCGGTTGATGCCATATTTGAGTGGAAATGTACGGTTGAGTTTACCAGCATAAAACGTGGGCGAGGATGCTGAGTCTGTGTTGGAACTGGTTCTGCCGGGTTAATAAGCCACCATGTTTCACCGCCAATGTAGCACGGAGCTGATTGGTATGGATCATTACCACGATACACTTGGTGAATTTCATCAGTATGTTTCAAATTAGTGTTTACCGATATCGCCATGTTGTTAATCATGAAGCAACCGACACCATATTGATTATAGTCCCCGTTGACGTCTGTATCGAAAGTACGTTTTGGGAAATTGCCCGCTGCACCGGTGCTTAAGACGTCATCACCTGTTGGATCAACTTCAAGAGAGAGAATTTCTATTGCTGATTGGTTTAAAGCTGTACCCTGAAGGCTCAAAGGAGCTTCAACAGAGAACATGATCGTGCCAGCACCATGCGCCCCGCTATATTGATTTACAGGTGGCACAAGATCTGTTACATGATCAATATAGGATGTTCCGTCTGAGCGAACTGATGAAGCAAAATAGAGAGCACCAGTACCTTCATAAATAATGTTTGCATGATCCGTCGAGTACACATCAACATCCGCATCACCATCAATAATCAGAGCTGATGGGTTACGATCTTTTATGATCGTACTGATAGGACGATTGTTTACATATAATGGATTAACAACCGGCAAAGGGCTTGGCGTCAAATTTGGACCATCAACAAAATATTGTAAATATGAGCCAGTTTGAATTCTGATGTTACCTTTTTGACCAACTATAAAGCCGTTATCGCGTACGTATGTTGGACCAACAACACGCCATGGATTTGCTCTCAGCTGCGTGTAAGTACGATTTTGGTTGTATACAAGTAATCCTGCAAATGATGCCCCAGCTGTAGGAGTTTTTGTTTGAATTTCGAGAGCTGTACCTACGAGTGTTGTCCAATCGATATCGCCATAACTCGTCGTATTTATTGTAGCGTTGTTATTTACCTGAGCCTGAACTAAAAAGCCTCCACGATCTAACACGCCAAGTTTTAAACGACCGGTGTTTGCATTGGCATTTGTTGCATCAAGCATTATGCCTGCTGAATTTGTAGAAGCCGCTGCACCAATAAAGGTTACGGTAGAATCATTACCAACAACAAAGCTCACATCATTGTTTGATGCGATTGAATTACGCTTAACAAGTACAAGCGTATCTGCAGGACCAGTTGCCGTATGACCTGCTGTATTTATAAGCAGATGAGCTCCAGCGCCTGTTACACCACCGTTAGAGAAATCGGTAGTCATTAAATCTGTGCCATTAAACACAAGCTGACCAGTTGTTGCACCGGTTCCTGCAGCAGTCACCGTAACAGCAAAATTATCGGGAGTTGCGGTTGCCGTATTGAGTACGCCTTCAAATGTCACATTTTGAGAAAAATTCAAAGTGATGGTGTTGCTAGCGCCAATAGTAAAGTGCAGCCCACACAAATTTGGGGTCAACACTGCGGGATCTGGCGAAAGAGCAACCGGACCACCAGCGGTTATATTAATGGTACGACTTGCAGCAGTTGCATCGACAATAACGTGTCCGTTAAACTGACAGTTACCAGCAATATTAATATCATCGGCAACTGTACCTGCCGGAATCACGCCGGTCCAGACGGTTACAGCTCCCAACGGCAGTGTGAAAAACAAAGCCGTAACGGCCAAAGCCGTGAGAGATTTAAGGAGAAATTTCATTCTCATAAACCCTTCCTTCTTTTAAAAAAACACATATGTACAGGCACCACGCCTTACAGTTTGCTTAACTCATGCATATCGCAAGATTCACTAAGAAATGCACTTTCGCATGTCGATCTGGGGATGCGATTATAGCGAAGCCCATTTAGTTATGCTCTCTCGTGATTACGGATGGTGCCTTTTGATGGGCATAAACCGTGAGCGTGTTTGAGCGTGCCTAAATGGCGGTTGCCATAATAATCAAATTGGTGCAAGTCAAAGTGGCGAATGCCATAAATCAAATGTTCAGCCTGAAACGTAGACACCCTACATAAAAAAGTCAATACAAAAAAAAGAAGAAAAAAGAGCTTTATAAACCGTGATTTTTTATGACCGAGTCGCTTTAAGAGCCACCCAAAGACGGTATTTTTCTTGATCAGACAAAAATGCCTTAAAAAACATGAGCTTTTGTTGATGCTCACGTGCTATAGCACGAAGCTTGAGTTGCGATACATCCAGCTCAATTGAATCAAGATAGCTTTCGCACGCAGGAAAGAACGAAAATTTTTCAAAATGCTTTACCACAGACTCCGGAGAACTCATATAGTTAATAAACGCATACACTAAATCATCTTTTTTGCTTGCTCCAGGGAGCGCAAAATTTTCGATAGTAGCATACGTGCCTTCTTGTGGAACAATAAACTCGAACGCATCATTATTTTTTATACCTTGCCACATTTGCGCAGTCGTTGTAACAGCAAGAGGCGAATTTCCGGTAATCAAAAAATAATCAGCCCTGAACGATGAATATGCCTCAACCCATGAACGCTGTCTTACGAGTAATTGCAACAAATTATTATACTGAGGACCAAGCTCTTCACCACGATTACGTAAATACAAAGCCCCAAAAGAAAATATTTCTAACGGATCTGAGGTCATTACCACGGAGTAACCCTGTGGGCAACAATCAAACAATGCGCCCCAGCCCTTGTTTTCAAAAAAATTTTTAACTTGTTTTTTATTTAAACCACGAAAATTGCGCTGCTGTGCGAAATAATCAACATTTACGCCAAGACCATATAACTCCCATGCCCATGGCACGGTATATTCATTGTGCTGATCAAAAGGCAGATTAAGAAGATGCTGATTTATATGCGATAAAAATGTAATTTTGCTTTTATCTATTTTCTTAAGCAGACCTTCTTTTTTGAGTTTTTCAACGGCGTAATCAGAAGGTATGATCAGATCATACCCATCACCTTGGGATGAAAGTAATTTTTTATGCAGTTCTTCGTTTGTAGTATAAAAATTTAAAAAAACTTTTATACCCGTTTCTTTTTCAAACGCTCTCACACGGGCAATATCAAACATGTTGCCCCAGGTAAACACCGTAATAAATGGTCGCTCAAAACGCATTGAGAGCCATGACGTAAGGCGAGGTATAGACAGTAAACCTATGCCCACGGCGATCCAAAAGACCACAATCGCACTGCGTAACATAAAAACTTTAAGTACATTCATCACGCCCCCTAAAATAGTTTTGCTCGCGAGTTATACGAATAAAATACCATCACCAAAGACCCACTAAACATCAGTAAAACTGCCGACAAAGCGTTAACCGTCGGTGATACTTCTGCTCGCATAAGCGAGAGCAAATACAGAGGAAGAGTTTGCGTAGTGCTGCCTGAACAAAAATATGCAAGCACAAAATCATCGAACGATATCATAAACACAAATAACCCTGTTGCGATAACCGACGAGCGCAACAGAGGAAAGGTAACAAAGCGAAAGGTCTCAATAGCAGAAGCACCCAGATCGTATGATGCTTCAGTAAGACGATTATCAAGCTCACTCAGCCGCGCAAACAAATTAGGGATCGCATAACCCATACCTAAAATGGTATGTGCAACAACAAGAGTTACTCGACCAAGTGGCACACCCAAAAATGAAAATAATCCAAGCAGACCTACCGCAAACACAATTTCTGGAACAACAGTATTCACATAAAAAAATGTTGCTACTCGTTCAAAACGACGGCTTTGCGCGAGAAAAAAAATAAAAAATACACTGAAAATCAAACTCAAAACAGTCGCACACACCGCTATGAACATCGAGTTCATAACCGCTTCCCACAAATGAGTTGTACGCGCAAGTTCATGGTACCATTGCCAGGTAAAACCTGTCCATCGTGAAGGAAATGGCGCTTTATTAAAAGAAAAAATAATCAAAATAATGATCGGCATGTATAAAAAAGCGTACACACCCACAACAAAAAATCGTCCCAAATTTTTAACCATATGCGAACGCACTCGCAACAGTGTATCGACCATTTTTATTATTCTCCTACTTCAACATCTTGATCAAACGCACAATGCCCAGGTAACATACAAACGCACTCAGACCCAAAACAAGGCAACTGAGCACCGTAAAAGCTCCTCCAAGAGCTCCCGTGTTCTCGCCAAGCACAAGGTAAGATACTACGTTACCGACATACATTATTTTGTCACCGCCAAGTAACTCAGGGATAACGAATTCACCAAAAGAAGGCACAAACACCATAAAAAATCCGGTAACTATGCCGCCTGCGGTCGAAGGAATAAGAATTTTCCAAATAGTTTGCCACCAGGTTGCACCGAGATCATATGAAGCTTCAATCAGATCTCCATCAAAACGATCTAGTGCAGCGTATAGGGGTAAAATCATAAATGGTAGATAATAATACACCATCATCAAATACACGGCGAATGAGCTATTAAGTAAGTGCAGCGGTTTACTGATAAGACCAACCGATTGTAAAAAAAGATTTAAAAAGCCCTCTTTCTCGAGCACAAAAAACCATGCAAAAATATGCAGTAAAAAATTGGTCCAGAACGGCAGCACAAGCAAAAAAAACAGCAATGGTTTAAACGAACCTGCACGAAAAACCAAATAATATGCAACAGGATATGCTACCAAAAAGCATACGCTCACGTTAAAAAACGCAAGCCAGAGCGATCGCAGGATAACCCATACGTAGGGCATAGAAAAAAAATATTTAAAAGAGGCGAACGAAAAACCGATCAAAGAGCCCTGAGAATTAAACACACTTACTGAAAAAAACAGTATTGCAAGCAGAGGCACAATAAAAAAAATTATTTGCCACAAAATTGCAGGTGTACCAAAAAAGAAGGGTAACTCGTTCTCTCCACGAAATCTGTTTGTCACGCACCGCATTAATCGTACCATTTTTTACTTCCCTCGCGTTGAATATGGCAACGCCATGCCAGATAAGAGTGAATGCGTTTTATCTGGCTAAAAGACCGCACTATTTTTTTCATGCTCAAATATACTTTTTGTCTATGATTCATGATCACCCAATGAGCATAATTCTTTATTTCGCTATAACTACTGCATTTTCTTTTTGCCAGTGCAAAAAAACTTCATGATCGTAATCGATCACATCTTGTGGAAAATGCTCTTCGTTTTGCTCAAACACCTGCACGGTCATACCGTTTTTTAAGCGTACATTGTATTGTGTTGATCGCCCATGATAAATAATACCTGAAACAATTCCAGAAAGCTTATTAGCAAAGGTAGGCAACTCACGACGCGATATAAAAAATTTTTCTGGACGCACACTTAAAAGAGCTTGTGTACCATCGATCATCCAAGGCTGTTTACGCGGAACTTGCACGATAGAACTTCCCAAGCCTTCAATATCAAAGGTAAACACATCATCACTTTGCGTATGCAAAGTTCCTTGCATAATATTGCTCGTACCTACAAAGTTTGCAACGAATGACGAAACCGGAAACTCATATATTTCTTTGGGAGTACCAACCTGTTCAATTTCACCATTTTCATTCATAATCGCCATTTGATCAGCAACCGTTAACGCTTCAAACTGATCATGCGTCACATACACAAACGTTGTTTTTAGTTTATCTTGCAGCTCTATGAGCTCTATAAGCATTTTCTCACGTAATTTAAAGTCGAGCGCGGCAAGAGGCTCATCGAGTAAAAGAACTTCTGGTTCATTAATAATTGCACGTGCAATCGCAACGCGTTGTTGTTGGCCGCCAGAAAGTTCACTAATAGGTTTTTGCAAATGCGCTTGCAAACCAAAAGATGACAAAATTTTACCTACGCGTTCCGCAATATATTCTTCAGATTTGCCTTTAACACGTGGGCCATACGCAACATTATCGTACACCGTTAAATGGGGAAACAATGCATAGCTTTGAAAAATGGTATTCACCGAGCGTTTGTTGATCGGCATATCGGTAATATCTTGTTCACCTAAAAAAATACGCCCGCTATCTACTTTCTCAAAACCACCAATCAAACGTAACAGCGTAGTTTTTCCACAGCCACTGGGGCCCAGCAATGCAAAAAATTTTCCTGCCGGAATCGTGAGTGAAATATTCTCAAAAATCGTTTCACCACGATACGTTTTAGCAACGCGATCAATACGAATACTTCTCATGATTCCTCCTTATTATGGCGTTCGCCATTTTGACTTACACCAATTTGATCATTAATCGCACTTTCAGATTGATAAGTAGAAGTGCATTTTTTAGTGGTTTTTGTTATGGATCTTTTTTCTATTTGACGAGCAGCAAAAACAGGCACAATAATATCCGAGAATAAGCAAGGAACTATAACAGAAAGCATGAGAAATAAAAACATGGGTCCCATAATAGTTACCCAGCCCTCAAATCCAAATGACACCATATAAAAGAGTGCCGCTAACGCTGATGAAAGTATATGAAAAAAGTGCATACCAATACCATATAACGAATATTGACGAACACGTTCACGCTCAAGAGCATAGGCACAGCACAGTCCAATAATGGCAAAAATAACCATATTCAAAAAATCGAGAGGATAGAAAAAACAAATATGCATGTCCATCGGCATTCCCAGCAATACGCCGCTTGCAGCGGGCAATATCACATCAGAAATAGTACAAAGCACCATGGGCCCAAAAATAGAAACAGCGTATCCGACTACATAATGCTTTGAAAAACGCATAAACATAATGTGCGAGCCAATAACCGCAAAAAGAATATGCATGTAATGAAACACGTGAAAAAGCATGTGATAGCCATGGACAACATGACTGGTAGTATGCCCTGATAAAAGAACCAAAAAATCACACGCACTTATGACCACAAACCCGCATATCACCGATAACACCGTATAGGGTAAGTGACACAAAAGCTCGGCCCACAGCACACGCATCAAACTTTGTTTTTTGCCCAATGTACTTGCATGGCCGCAGGCGCATGGTATAGAAACGCCGGATGATTTTTTATCCTCGTTACCCGAGGAAAAGTCATGATGACAACAACCCATAAAAAACCCTCATAGAAACAATCAAAATACAATTTTTTAGCATAAAATGTTTCACACAAAAATCAAAATTTGTGGCATGCGCCATTTTTTATTTTTGCTCATTTTTTTATTAATTATATGTCTAAATAACAACGTTGGCACGTATGTTTGAGCAAATTTTACTTTAGTACGCATAACCCAAGGTGAGATGCCATGCCCACAAAGGCTCCAAAATATCGATTCTACGCAGCTTCCAACCAAAATCAAAACGCAAAACTCCTAACGGAGTCATGTAACGCAATCCGCATCCAATCGTCGTAACGAAAAAATTTTTTATTTTTTTATCACAACATTCAGATAGAATAATTCCGCTATCAACAAACGCCGCTCCTTCCAAAATTGACCATAAGGGATAGCGCAGTTCACCACTCAATGCCCATACGCCATTTCCTCCGACAGGCACGAGTGTTTTGCATCCGCAACAATCGCTATAGGGTATGAATGGCGGAACCAGGTCCCTTTGATACCCACGAATAGAAAATGCTCCGCCAAGATAAAACCGATCGACAAGATTAATCGCCGAAAAATTTTGGTTAAAAATGTAACCCATTTTCATGTGAACCGCGCCAACGCATGGACCTATTGGCATATATGCCGATAGATCAACAAGCGCTTTTGCGTACGCATCGGTAAAAGAATGAAATGGACAAAGTCCCCGCAAGGAAGCACTTAATGAGTATCCACGCCGAGGAGCAAGAGCAAAGTCAACTTTGGAAAATGAATAAGAAAATTGAGAAAAAACTGCAGGAATATACGTATCAATCAAAATGGGTTTATAACACAGCAAAGACGCACACAACGGTGAAATATGTTTAAGAACAGTTGTTTCGAAACCACACCCTATATCCGTATGAGCATGCGCCATATCCCATGCAAAGTTTACGCGTACACCATCTTGCGTCGTTTTATATAACGTTTCTTTAATATCACTCGACAATGGCTGGTCGTACTCAATTGAATACACGCGAGCTTCGGCACTTGAGGGATCGGCGGTTGCAAAAGGGTATGAGTAAAAACCTTGAATTTCGCGACGGAACCTCGTCCAAACTAATGATCCACCAGCTGAGTCTAATCGTCCAAATACGTTTTTGATTTCAGCATCGCCACCTAATTTGCCTGTTGAATCACTTAAAGAAAAGCCACCGCCAGAAAGATAAAATCCACCGCTTACCCCATACAAAAATCGGTACGCGTCATGTAAATGAATACGTTTCATATACGTATCTCCCACGCGTGTTACGGGCGCAACATCAAACATGTCATATACGCCCAGCTTGTTCATACGATCACGTAAAACTTTAGGCGAAGAATTATTCACAAATGCCATCAATCTTTCATACCGCGTCTTACTTACACCATGTAACACGCACTCTTTCAACGTATAGCGACACGCGTTTCCTTTAATTACAAAATGAATACGCACCGATCCAAAATCATCGATTTGGACGTCTGGATCGTAAAAAAGTGAAAAAAAACCTTCCTCATGTGCCCACACATTAAGAGCATGCTGTAACGCAGATATTGACATAAAAGAAAGGGGCTTTTCTACCACAAAAGAACTATACAATGAGAGCGGAACCAACTTATCTATCGAAGGATTATCAACAATAATGTCTTTGAGAACATGTAAAACATCCGGGCTCACCTGCCAATGAATGTCGACAAAATGTGAACATGCATGATTAACCGTCGTAAAGTTTACGCGTACATTCCAAAAGCCTTTATTTTGGTAGGCATGCACAATCTGCTGTTTTATGTTAAACACAGCTTGCTCAGTAAAATATGCTTTATTCAAAGGCTCACAAAGTACTACTACCTCGGCGTCTAAACCATACATAGAACCAATCAAGTAACGCCGCCCCTCAATAATTGTAACTTGAATCAAAGAAATACAGGATGTTATTTTTTTTTCTATTATTTCGATATGAGCATCAAAAAAACCATGTGCATGGTATAACTGCGCGATTTCCTTTTTTAACACAGACGTTTGTATCATGCCAATCGCATGAGGAAATGGTAGTACCTGTTTTTTAATAACACGCTCGCAAAAAAATGAGTTGCCAGTTATCTCCAAAAATCTCTGATTATGCAAAGAAACAACTAAAGAGAGATGCACTTTCTTATCCTGATGATCAATTTTTTTTGTAATAGCCAAAGAAGAATCATAAAAGCCCTTATCAATCAAAAAATCACGCATTATATTTTCTAATGAATCAATATCATCTTCTTGGTACACCTTCCCCACAATTCTACGGCAAAAACGACTTCTCAACATTTCAATAAAAGAGGGCAAATCATTATCCATAGGAGTAAAATTGGGCACTTCAATATCACATGAACCGATGCGATATTTTTTACCAGAACTGATCATCAAAGTAATAAACACCACTTTGTGCGCATTGTCATACACAACGTTTTCGGTAAGTGTTGCATTAAAAAAGCCCTGTTGAACTAGCCCATCCTTAAGCATTTGCACACCACGAACATGCAACGATTCATCAAACACACCTCCTTCGGTGAGCGTATAATACCGCCTATATTGATCGCGATCATGCAAAACACCACGAATAGTGATACGTTCAACCAACCAGGCGCACTGAACACGTATGGTCAAGCACACAATACCTTTTTTATCGGTGGACCAAAAACAATTAAAAACTGAAAATCTCATTTGTGCATATGCATAAGAAAAAGCGTCATAAAGCTCATCGCGAGAAAAAAGTTTTTTTTGTTGGCATTCGCCACTCTGACCTTCATCAATTTGATTATTAAGCGCATCTCCAAGATATGTGGGCCTGTTTTTTTGAATGCATTTTGATTTATTGCCAAAAAATTTTTCCAGCTGATGCACACACAAATTATCCGAACTATCGACCACAACTTTTTCACATATAACACGCGAAGACTTTTCAAAAAGTTTTTCTAAAAGAGCATCACGATCTTTTTCAAAAAACTCTGAACAATGAATGGTCATAAAATTTTGTGGCAACACGTTATTCGAATGATCGATTCGACTTTCTGCCTGCAAAGTATATAAAAAACAACACACAAAAAATATTAATCTAAATTTCATAGTAATATCTCGGGCACCAACACATCCAAACCATTTTTTTTGCTACATTTACACAAAAAGTTGTATCATATGGCGAAAGCCATGGTGCGTCTTTGAGGACCGCACTATTTTAGGCCCGCACAAACGTGTTTTTTGTTTATACAATTAAATCACACTATTCATGATCACGAATGTGCATAACTCCAAATAAAAGTAAACACGTATTATTTGGGCGATCAACTTCAAAGCGTAACTAAAGAGTTTAATGGACCTCGCTATAAAAATACGCTCTGTCATAATAAAGTATACTATTGATAACCCTACCATTTGGGTATACGCCATTCGTTTTTCACCTGTTGATACCACACCTTTTTAGAGTTCCACCATTCGGTAAATACGATTGATATAGCACAGGCCTAAAGACCAACAAACACAAGTAATGAGATTGAATCACATAAACAAAAAAACATGCTTGTGCGGGCCTAATTAGCCCTGGCTATAATTCATCATCCGAAATAACAGATTGATTCACATATTTTTTTGGAGAAGATCATGACCACACCAATACGCGTACGCTTTGCGCCATCACCCACAGGCTTTATGCATGTGGCTAATGTTCGTGTAGCACTTTTAAACTGGCTTTTTGCAAAAAAACATCAGGGTACCTTTGTTTTGCGTATTGAGGATACTGATCAAAATCGCCTTTTAGATCCAGATGGCCAACAAATACAAAAAGATCTTGTGTGGCTTGGGCTTGGATATGATAAAGGCCCTTTTTTTCAATCACAGCACACAAAGCTTTATCAAGAACACCTGGATATACTAATCAAAAAAGGGTTGGTGTACCCATGTTTTTGTACTCAAGAACACCTCGAGCGTAAACGAACTCTCCAAATAGCGGCGGGTAAACCACCACGCTATGACCGCTCATGCATGGCTCTCTCACCTGATCAAATAGACGCGTTAAAGCAAAAAGGCACACCATGCATCTGGCGATTACGCGTGCCACACAAACAGATTGTTATCAAAGATATTGCTCGCGGCGAAGTTCAGTATGATCTATCACATTTTTCTGACTGCAGCCTTACGCGAGCTGACGGTTCGTTTACCTTCATTTTTGCTAATTTTGTAGACGATCTCACGAGCAAAATAAGCCATGTTATTCGTGGCGAAGACCATCTCACCAACACGGCACATCAAGCTGTGCTGTATGAAATGTTTGATACACCAATCCCCGTCTTTTATCACGTACCGCTCATGGTTAACCGTGAAGGTAAAAAGCTATCCAAACGCGAGTTTGGCACGTCGCTCAAAGATTTGTCAGCAGCGGGATTTTTGCCTGACGCAATACTTAATTACTTGGGCATTATAAGCCTCTCGCTTAAAGAAGAAGTTCTTTCACGCGAGCAACTCATACATGTTATTCCATTTGATCAAACTATTAGTACATCTAGTATTCATTATGACCTTGAAAAATTGCGTTGGATCAACCAAAAATGGATACAAAAACTTTCGCTGCCACAAGTACAAACCGCGCTTACACCATTCTTTGAAGCTCAACTTATTGACACTTCGACAATACCTCACGAAAAGCTTGAACGCGTGCTTACGCTCATACAACCTGAGCTGCACACGCTCGCAGAAGCCCCTGAAAAACTAAAATTTATGGTAAGCGATCCATCGTTTGATACAGAAACGCTTCTTGCTCAGCTACAAACTCTTGGTATAACTAAAGAATCTGCCCGAGCGTTATGCAATCTCGATACCGCTGCAAGTTCAGCTGAAGCAATAATCGCGGCGCTTCAAGCTCGTGCAAAAGAGCTTGTTGTTTCGAATAAACAGCTATTCCAGTTCATACGGCTTGTGTTAACTGGTTCGGCATCAGGCATTGGCATAAAAGATTTGTGTGTTCTTCTTGATCTACAAACAATTGCACGTCGCTTCGAAAACATGAAATCAGTATTGTAAATTTATAGACTGAATTAATCTATAAGGGTTTCACCCTTAACCCACAAGGGCCCAGCCCTTGACTTGATAAAATACTGTGTAAACCAGGTCGTTGTACACATCATGGATACATGCGTAGCTTGAAGAACGGGGAGAGGATAAAACGGTAAAAACCGTTTTATCCTCTCCCCACTTGCTCATGGCAAATGCCATCTCAGAGATGTCCATTGCTTGTAGATCTTTTCACCGGGTCAAGGGTTGATGGACCCTTGCGGGTTAAGGGCAGAGCCCTTATCTTGCTCTACTTTATTCCACCAGATAACGATGTTCTGCTGGGCATACCAACGCATCAAAAACTCGAACTCGTCAACGCGCCCGGGCGTAACAAAAAACTCGAACACACCGTGCTCAACGTCGCAGGTACGATCGAAACAGAGGTGCTCAAAACTGCGCAACGTTGCAGTAAAAAACCACGTGCGCTCACGCTCAATTTTAGCTTGGTAGTATGCCGACAAATTCATGATGATGTATTAACCCTATAAAATCAGTTTATATAATATATTTTGCTATCGCACAGTATAGCACAACGCCAACAGCAATAAGCCCGGCCGTAGCGATCACAATGTCCAGAAACCCTTTGCGACATTTTTTTGTATACAGCGCTGCAACTGTCATGCCGTATGCTACGCACACGCCCACCGAGGTAAGGTCAAAGAGCATTTGAGCTGAGCTAAACACAAAAAAACTCAAAGAAATTGCACCGCCCACAAGTATTAATGCCCATGGCAAAGCAATATTAAAAAAACCGCGAATTAACGAGGCTATTGCAAGAATCATGGAATACAGCGTGCCCCATATGGTAATGATAATTGCCCAGTCGATGAACCATCCGAACCAACCGATGCATGGGTACACGGTTTTAAGAGCATCAGAAAGAAGCATTCTATCGCTTGTGAAGGCACTACGAGACAAGCCTGATAAAATCGCAAAAATAAATAACGTGTAAATAAGGCTGGTCAAAAGAACAGAAATTATCATAGCGCGCGGAACCGTTTTATTCGGATTTTTCACGCTTGACGAAATCGCAGGAATCGCTTCAAATCCAAAGAACCCAAAAATGATTACCGGCACTGCTGCAAAAATCGAGCTTACCCCTTCAGGCATGAACGGTTGCAGATTCGATGAAGAAAAGTTACGCACACTCAACCACGCAATAATAGCCATAGGAGCAAGTGTAAAAAAAATGAGTGCATACTGCAACACCTGGATCATCGTTACGCCGAGCATGTTGGCAAACACGAACGGCCAAATGGAGAGCATTCCGCTTGTGGTATACGACAATTGCGGGATATATTGCATAAGATATTTACCCACAAAGCTTGCAACCAAGCCCATTGCGACAGTAAGACCCAAAATATAGCTTAGCATTGCAATACGTCCGGCCCAACGACCGCCCCAAAGTGCCGCATAATCATAAAAAGGCAACTCTGATGGGTATGCGCGTGTTACACGAGAAAAAGCAAGTGCCATACAGAGCACTAACACGGTAACAAGAGCATACGATACGATCGCAGCAGGACCGACTGATAAACTTAAAATAGCAGGAGCGGTAAAAATGGACGCTCCTATCATAGCATTTAAAGCGACTATCACCGTCATAGGAAGTCGCATTTTACGAGCTATAGGCATGATAAAACCCTCAAAAAAAATCGTTATACATGTGCCGCTTGCCACATTCTCCCATATAGCAACAAAAAAACAATAAGGGCGCTGCCCTTAACCCGCAAGGGTATTCACCCTTGACCCACTGATAAAAGACATGAGCCCCTTGCTTGCCAGCCATAGCCTCGTGCGACGGCTGGACCCTATAACCCTGAGCCCCTGCCTGTCACCATCTTGACACGGCATGGCCGTTAGTAACTGAGGAGATACAAAAACGGTTTCTACCGTTTTTGTATCTCCTCAAGCTTCGAGCTTACGCACAAACAAAAGTATTGCAGCTGAACTAATGGCATGGGAAATTTGTATTATGTCACCGAGTTGAGGGCCCCAGAGTCTTTAACGTTAAAGACTCTGGCCTCATGGGTCAAGGGCAACGCCCTTGTTGACGATTGACTGTATAGAATGGTATACACTAGATCATTGTTTCTCGCTGACAAAAAAGTACTAAAAAAAACCTCCACTTAGAAATTGATCAACAAAGGAACTCGTATGAAGAATTTTGCTCATATCTGCGCCGCGCTCACATTATTGAGCTGTTCTTGGATGCTTCCCATAGCGTTTACCTCGCTCAACAAAAGCGACCCTTACCCCTTCCCTAATTCGCTGTACCCGTACGATTTTTTGCGCAAGGCTGACGAGTTTACCTACTGCGACGACGCACCATGCAAATATCGCTGCTGCCGTGCAGCCGGACGTTTTACGATGGCCGCATACTACCAAAGCGCATGCAAAGGCACCAGCAGAGATTGCATCACAGACTGCACCGCATGCGTTCCATCCGACACCGGAACAACAACAAACCTCCCGAATATTACTACGCCCGCATCAACATCATGCCCCGGCACACCGCTTGGTGATTTACTTGGCACCTGGAACGTTTTGGGCGTCTTATACCGCTACAATGGCGAACCTGTCGATTACAAAATTATAAAACATGATTCATCTACTCCACCACTTCAATATACAAATTACAGCAACACACAGGTTGGCATTGGCGCAAACCAGATAAACGGCATGTACAACCCTGAAATTAACGAAAATCTTCCTTTGCCCACTGGTCAATTACAGTATCTGTTACAGGCAGGAGATCCTATAACATCAGCCCCAAAATTTGCACAAGTTAATCTAACAAATCCTACCCCCCCACCAAATACAACTCCTTATTCTCTCGAAGATTTTTTTAATTTCATTATCAATCCGCAAAAGACCGACATAGGTACCGTCAGAACAGGCGACACACCAGGAACTCTTAGATCACGTCGATTTGGGTTCATGTCTGTGCCGATCGATTACAAAAAGTACGGTCTCCGCGGACAGTTCTTTCTTGACATTGCCTGCAACTTTGGACTTATCATTCAAGGCGGCATTAACAATATTACCCAACGCCCTACATTCAATGATCTCACCTGCTCAGCAGTAAACAGTGATTGTCCAGACATAAAATACTCTGATGCCACAGCAACACCTCCGTATGATTATAAAAATGATGTGCGCACGTACTTCACTAACCCAAAAAAATTTGGACAGTTAGCGCATATGCTCGGCTACAATCTCTCATGTTTTAATCAAACAGGCTTTGAAGACACGATGGTCGGACTGATATGCCGCGGGAACAGAGAATGTAACTGGGATAAGAGCAACCCAGCACTTCCGCACCTCATATTCTCGCCATTTTTTGCTCTCCAAAGCAGTATCCCAACTGGCACCTTGGTCTCGCCACGACATCCGTTTGCAATTTCTAGCGGCAACAATGGGCATTGGGGTATTGGCGGAACCATTGGCTGCACCATCGATTTTGTAGACTCGATCGACTTTGGGTTCGATGTGGGCGTTGATCAGTTCTTCGGTCGACGCTATGATGACATGCCGGTCCCAACAAACTCTTTGCAAACGGTTCTGTATCCGTACTCAGCCGAGCTTGATCTGTACCCAGGCACGAACTGGACGATTGGTTTAAGCGCAAACACGTACCATGTTGTCGAAGCGCTTACGCTTTACGTTGAGTATCGCGCAGTATTCCACAAAAAGGATAATTACAACATCATCAGCATGTGCGCGCCATCGCTCCACACATTACCGGCAGTCACGGACTCAAGCAATTTAACGACAACGACCATACCGTTTGTTGAGCCGGTTCCTTCAACAAGTGCGGTGCTCACGGGTAAAATGGCTAATGAGTCGTGCTGGAACTCGCAAATGTTGATTCTGGGCATGAACTACGATATCACACGATTTGTGCACCTTGGACTTGGCGCTCAAATACCGCTTGTTCGTTGTAACGCATATCGTACGTCAACACTCTTTGGAGCACTGGGCATCATGTTTTAATAAGGGTTTCACCCTTAACCCACAAGGGCCTAGCCCTTGACCCACTGACATAATACAGTAAGTTTTCACGGCTTTTGCCGTTAGTAACTGAGGGAATAACAAAACGGTAAAAACCGTTTTGTTATTCCCTCGTACTTCATCCGCCGTCGCATAACGCTATGGCGGACACGAGCTACGCATTTGCAAAATTATTATCACCAGGTTAATGACACGAATCATGTATTATTTGTAACCAGGTCAAGCGCTCCCAGCCTACGCCGAGGCTTCGGCGGGCAGGGGGCGCATATATTAGTCAATGGGTCAAGGGCGAATGCCCTTGTGAGTCAAGAGCGAAGCTTTTGTGGGTCCAGGGTGAACACCCTGGTTGACGATTGGCTTGATAGAATGGTATACACTAGATCACTATCTTTCTTGTTTGAGTAAAACACCCTTAGAAAATGATCCACAAAGGACTGGTATGAAAAATTTAGCTCGCATCTGCGCTTGTTTAGCACTGTTAAGTTGTTTTTGCATCAAACCGATAGCCTTTACCTCGCTCAATAAAAGTGATCCCTACCCTTTCCCAAACACCCTGTACCCTTACGATTTTTTACGCAAGTCTGACGCGTTTACCTACTGTGACGATACCCCATCGAAATATCGCTGTTGCACTGCTGCAGGCCGATTCACCATGGCTGGTTATTATCAAAGCGCCACCGCAGGCACCGGTACAGATTGCGCACCTATATGTACCAGTTGCGGCACCGGCGCTGCACCAGCTATAATTCCGCCAGCTACAGTAGGCATCGATCCACTACCCTGCCCCGGCACCGAGCTCGGTGATCTGCTCGGCACCTGGAACGTGCTTGGCACGCTCTATCGCTATAATGGCGAACCGATAGACTATGGAATACTTAATAACGCAGGCACAGCAACCGTCAACTATAGCAAAACACAGGTCGGTATCGGTGCAAATCAAATAGTTGGCACGAATCAGACAGATAGCCTACTCATCACAAATACACCTCCCCCATCAACCAAATTTGCAAACTTGGAGCTTGAAGGTCTTTTTGATTTTGTTATTAACCCCGCGAACACAGATATCGGTACAACACGCGCAACAGAAAACTCTCGTAAATTTGGATTTATATCCGTGCCCATCGATTATCAAAAATACGGCATACGCGGACAGTTCTTTCTGGATATTGCATGCAACTTTGGACTTGTAATCCAAGGTGGACTCAATAACATCACACAACGGCCAACGTTCAATGATTTGACCTGTAGCGCAACAAATAGCACCTGCCCAGTTCTTGGCTTTGAAGCCCTCAAGGGTTCGGTAAAACAGTACTTCACCAGCCCTCAAAAATTTGGGCAATTTGCGCATATGCTCGGTTACGATCTATCGTGTTTCAATCAAACGGGGTTTGAGGACACGATGGTCGGACTGGTGTTCCGTGGGCACAGAGAATGCAATTGGGATAAGAGCAACGAAGCGCTGCCACATTTATTATTTACACCATTTTTTGCGTTGCAAGGCAGCATCCCAACCGGTACCACGGTTTCGCCGCGTAAACCGTTCGCCATATCAAGTGGCAACAACGGGCATTGGGGCGTTGGTGGCACCATTGGCTGCACAATCGATTTCTTTGAGACCGTAGACTTTGGGTTCGACCTCGGCGTCGACCAATTCTTTGGCAGACGCTACGATGACATGCCCGTACCCACAAATTCGCTCCAAACTGTGCTTTATCCTTACTCGGCTGATGTAGACGTGCACCCAGGAACCAACTGGACTATCGGTATGAGCCTCAATGGCTACCATCTGGTCGATACGCTCACGTTATATGCAGAATATCGCGGCGTGTTCCATAAAAAAGATTGTTTTGAGGTCCTCAGCGTTTCGGCACCAACGATCCACTCGATACCAGCGATCACGCTCAACTCAAACCCAGAAACATTCACAAACGTTTCGCTGGCTATACCAACCCCATCAACAAACATCGTGCTCACGGGTAAAATGGAAAACGAGTCCTGCTGGAACTCTCAGATGCTTGTGCTTGGCTTAAGCTACGATATCACGCGGTTTGTACACCTTGGCATGGGTATACAGGTACCGATATCACAATGCAACGCGTACCGCACATCAACCATTTTTGGTGCACTGGGCATTATGTTCTAACAAGGGTTTCACCCTCCATAACGGCAGTAAGTATGTGCCGTTTGGGCCGAAGGCTTGACCCGCAAACCCAAAGACCTTAACTTTGCGGTCTTTGGAGCGTTTGATCTGGTGACATATAAAAATATTGGGGCTGCAACACGCAGCCCCTTTTCATGAACAAAAATTTATTAAATCGTTGATACTACTTTGTTTTTGAGCGTAATAAGTTGTTGGTTAAAGTTATATAAAAGTAGCTCTGGACCAACTTTTTTAAAGAAAAATAAATTCCCATTATGAGCAATACTTGGTGCCTCATTTTGCAAAGTAGTTGAAACAATGCTGTCATCTGAACAACGGTACCAAAAAGGTTTTTGCTCTTTAGTATCTTTGATCACTGCTTCACAATGGCCACCTATGCCACCACCTCCAATAGTCACTCCAATCAGAGCATACGATCTATTATTGATAGTTATAATTAAATTACCGTTAACAATAGTACCAATATCATTAAGAGCTCCGCCATATGCTCGTTCAATTTTAATACAGCAAAAATCACCATAATGCTGCGGATTAAAACGCACAATAACATCTACAGGATTTCTTCCTTCTTTATTTTCATTAAAATCTTCGTACAACGAACTTTCTTCAAGCAAAAGCGTCCATTTTGCTGGTTCTGAAATACCATTAAGCAAAAAATCTTCTACTAAAAACTGTAAAGACAAAATATTCGGTCTTATTGATAGAACGGTTCGTTTTTCAATACGAGTTGGATCTGAATATGAAAATAAACCACTATTAAAAGAAAATGGCGTTTTATGCAGAAAGGGATGATCTTGCGTAAGTTTTGCTATTACTTCTTGCTCAGACATTGCTCCGGGAGAAAATTGAGATGTTCTATAAAAATTTTTGCGTAATACATCTTTGCCTGCATGCACACCACTAAGAGAAATTTGTTGGATTTGTGTACCTGTAAACCCAAAATCCGTTCCTATCCAATCACTGCCACATACAAGCTCTAAACCATCCAAAAAATATCCAAAAAGCTCTGCTGGATCTTGCTGCGCAGGATAACCAATAAATGTATATAAACCAGAAAATTCAGTTCTTTTATTCATCAAAGGCACTACGGCTTGTGTGTAAAAATTTGCAAAATTTTTATCCTTCAAGAATTGCCCAAAAGCTCTTATTAACGCAATTTTTTCTTGATCTATTTTATAACCATTTATACCTGCCGCGACCTGTCCAAAGGAACTTTTTAAACTGCCTATAACCCGTTTTTCCCATGCATACTTACTTGGGCCTATAGGGGAAACCGCTTCTCCCTTTTTTATTTTTTCTTCTTGGATGCTTTTTTCTGCATCTTCAATGTCTTTCCATTTACCTATGAGCTTCTCTAAATGATCCCAAAATTTCTTTGAATCATTAAAAGCCTGCATGACATTGGCAAGATCTGGCTTAACGCCAAAAGATATTAACTTACTTAAAAAAGAGTCAAGAACGTTTATATCTAAAAGCTCACCACTCCCAACCATATTAAAATTTTGTTCTTTACCTTTAATACTGCCTTTGAACGTATTAACAGATTCATTTTTTGTTAAATCATCAATGCTTTTTTCCACTTTTTCTTGGTATTTTTCTGTTATGCGCTGAGAAGCAGAAATATAGTGCTGTTCCTGAATCGAAGAAATAATTTTTTCGATCCACTGCATATTGAGCAAATTTTGCACTAACGCTGCGCAATAGCACGAATTTCCTGCATTATACAATTTAGGTGGCATTGCTTGCATAGATACTGCACAAAAGCAGCATAGGCATATCAATATCTGTTTTATAAAAACCTTTTTACTTCGTACCATCATTTTTCTCCTTGCCCTAAAACGTTTTATCAATCACACTTTACAAAAGCTCTTGCATTGAGCCTTTTGAAAAAAATACACTTTTGCCAGATGTTCTTATATGTATGCACATACGAGGAGAATAGTATGAAAAAAGCACTTGTCATATCAACTGTTTTTGTTTGTAGTGGTCTTTGCGGCATGGAACAGGTAGAACCTCAAGTAAAGCAACCCGTACGGTCTTTATGCGCTAAACAACGGCATAAACTCGAACAAAATGTTGCCATGTGGAGCAAAAACGATCTAGTTAAACACCCTCATATGAAACTACGAGCTCTAGACGATCTTGAAAAACTCATACAAGAAACACCTAAAACACCTTCGAACCTAGCTCGACTCAACATATATCTTGAACAAAAGCGGACATTAATTAATCCTCAATCGCAGCAAATTACACCATCTTTTGTGTGTTTTGTTCCCGAATATCTCGGCAAGGCTCAGGATCTTACCAATAGATTGTCTCATGCAAAATTTAACGTAGTAGATCCAGAAATTCGCAACACACAAATTTCTGCTTTTTTGTTTGAAAGCTTATGTCTTGCAACACGCATAAAAAGCATGCTGCGTAATCAACTCAAAGATATTGGAAAATTTAAACAACAGTTTCCATTTCTTGTACGCACTGCATATATTCATAAACTCATATTAAAAAATGAGCGAAACATACTTTTTGCATTCTTTAACACTATAGAACGGCTCCCTAATCGTGATAGTGCATCTTATGAAGAGACTGCAATAACTCTTCAAAAACATATCATCGTTCTCGATGCACTTGTAGAACGGTTTATTGATAACGCAACAAAAAAATAGTTTATAAGGGCGCCGCCCTCCATAACGGAAGTAGGCACGTACCGTTTGGGCCGTAGTATTTACGGAGGCTTAACCCGTAAGCGCCCAGCGCTTAACCTGGTGAAATAATACATGAGTCCTCTGTCCAATAATTGCGCAAGCATCAGAGCCTGCCGGTGTACGTTAAAACGATGAATAACGTTTTAACGTACACCGGCAACTTGCTTGATTGTCACCGAGTCCAGCCGTCGCATAAAGTTATGGCTGGCAAGCAAGGGGTTTAGGTCATGGGTCAAGGGCGAATGCCCTTGCGGGTTACAGGGCGGAGCCCTACGCACTCTAAATATGCTACAAACAACTGGACGCATGAATATAAAGCTCTTATACTAAAAACATATTCGTCATTTTTTGATATACAAAACTCTTTAAGAATGGAGCTCGAGCTGGACATTATGAGTACAAAAAAATCAAATATCACCGTCCTAGTAAATGAAAACGTTGAACGTGCACTTCGTCAACTCAAAAAGAAAATTGAACGCGAAGGCGTCGTACGTGATATGAAACGTATCGTGTACTACGAGTCACCAACACAAAAACGTCGTAAACGTCTTATGCGTGCAGTTAAACAAAACTGGATGCGTATGGCTGCTCATAAACTGATTTAATCGAAACATTCGATGTACAACAAACAAACGTCATCTATAAAACGTGCGCAACGCATGTCCCTTTTGTTTCGCGAAATCTCGCAACTTGTTACTCGCGAAAAGGCCGATAACCCGGCGCTCGAAGGCGTTATGCTCACACGCGTAACGCTATCGCCCGATGGCAGCATTTGCAACGTGTACTTTGTCACTGACAAAGATCGTCGCAAAGAAGCGGTTGACACATTGATCTGTTATAAACCATCGCTTCGCAAAGCCATTGCATCAAGCCTCCAGCTGCGCCACGTACCCGATATTTTTTTCCGCTTTGATGAGCAGTTTTTAAAACAAGCACACATCGAATCGGTCATTGATCGCGTCGCTGCGCAGGAAAAAGCTGAGGCTCAAGCAACTGGTGCTGATCAAACAGAATCTACTACCGAACCTGGAGAGCTCGAGTGAACGCTGCAGTCGTCGCTGTCGCGTTTATTTCTGCCTGCTGGGGATCTTTTTTAAACTGTTTAGCGTATCGTCTGCTCGAGGGAACATCAGTTCTCAAAGGACGTTCACGCTGTCCTGAGTGCAAAACCGAAATTAAACCCTACGACCTCATCCCGATTCTTTCTTGGATCATGCTTCGCGGTCGATGCAGATCGTGTAAAAAATCAATCTCATGGATTTATCCTGTTGTTGAACTCCTTGCAGCGATCATGGGCATTTTTTTGTGGTGCACAACACCTTCAAATTTTTCGTTTGCAGCGTATGCATCATTGGCCAGCCTTCTGCTCATTCACTTTCACACTGACGCCCGAGATATGGTCCTTCTGCGACCCATCACACTTGCAACAATCATTATCGCCTTTGCAACCGCTTCGATGAACTGGCTACCAATATCAATAATATCATCGTTTCTGGGAGCACTGCTGGGTTTTGGCATCCTCTGGAGCGTGCGCATGTTTTACCTCAAAGTACGCAACTGCGAAGCCCTTGGAGATGGTGATCCAGAACTTCTTGCATCCATTGGTGCAATTGTTGGACCGTTTGGCTGCATGGGAATATTGTTTATCTCATCGCTGTTTGCAAGCGCATTCGGCATAACCTACGCACTAATTAAAAGCAAAAAAAATTTACTTAAGCTCAAGTTTGCTTACGGCCCATTTTTGGTCTTAAGCACGTTTATATGGATCATCTGGCAAAAAACGCTTATGCATTTTTTGTATCATCTACCGCAATTTTAATCTCACCAGTTTGATCAACGGTGAGCACATCCGCCACACCACCATCAATATCTGCTGCAGCGCCAACAACAAACGTACCACCTGATGCACTTGTTCCCGCAAGCGCTGAAGAAGGAGCTTTAAGCGAGCCCTCAAAAGCTGAGTCGCCTCCACCGTTTGCAAAGCCATAGGTGTATAGATGTTTACCGGGCATATCAAAGCCAAGTCCACCTTCACCAGAAAGCTTATCGGTATACTCGCCATGCTCGGCAAAGTATGCCTGCTCAGCGATGTACAGCGCATGCAAGTGAGCGTACGCCTCAGCACGTTTTGAACGCGCCAAAAAATTTTTGTACGTGGGCACCGCCATAACCGCAAGCACCGCAATAATGGCAATAACAATCATCAACTCAAGTAAACTGAACCCATAGCGCTTCATACAATCTAACCTCGATTAAAATTTTATAGATCAAGGTGGCGGTTACCACAGTTCTGATGGTATCGCGATAAAAAGATTGCATACAAGGGTTCGGGTAAAACATATGTGTATAGTCAAAATTTAATTATTTCTGTTTGACAATTTTATTTATTAAGATAACCTAAAACATAGTGATCAAAAACTAAACAAATAATTAAAGGAACCATGTATGAAACGTTTACTTTTTTCTGCCCTTGCACTCACACTTGCACTAACCCCGAATATATACGGCATGGAGCAAATACTAATGGGCATAGCAGCAATATCCATAACGCAGCAAGAACAAACAACAACAGAATGTTCTATTTGCTTGAAAAATTTTACCACAGCAAACAAACCGGTTGTCTGTGCTTGTGAAAGCAACATGCATGTTTTTCACGAGCCCTGTATTAAAAGCTGGGTCTCACATAATCAATCATGTCCAAATTGTCGTCAAAAAATTGATGCAATGCATATTTACCGCGACTCACATGAGCTTGGTTTTTTACTTTTAAAATATGTTCGAAATTTTGCCGATATGAAATCCGCTCTACAAATTTTAGAATATCCAGATTTGGACATAGACGTAAATATTGAAGATGAATCAGGCCTCTGCCCTCTTGAGCTCGCAATATACAAATTAGAACAAAATTCAAATTATGCCTTGTTAATTGAAGCGCTCCTCAAACATCCCCTAATCAATCCAATGCATGTTTCGTCTAAACTGTCTGGAGCGATTTCTGCCTTCAATATAGCAACCTACTCAGAAAAAGCTTCCTCTGTTATCCCATTATTCCTTGCTCATCCCAAAATAGCCACAAATACACGAGAAGGAGCATCTCTTTTTACTCCGCTTATGCAGGCAGCCTTTTTCGGCCGAAAAGATACTGTAAAAATCCTTCTTTCAGATACAAGAGTAAACCCCACCTTACAAAATCTTTATGGTGAAACGGCTTTGAATTGTGCGCAAAGAGGTAAAAATTATCTACTGCGTGGTTGCTCATTATATTGGCCCGCTGATCCTGAAAAAATTCAAAATTTCGACAACACCATTTACATGCTTGCCGTAGCAGAAAAAAAATGGAATGCCACACATTCTGCTACTTCCACTGCCCCAACAACAACTACCATTCAAGCAACTACAACAACCTCAAACCCTTCTACAAAGTAACAAACAGTTTTAAGCACAAAAAAATGCTGAGGTCAGTGATTAAAAACATCACTGGCCTCAGCATTTTTTTGGGTCAAACAGCTCATCAGCAAAACTGTGATATACTTATCATGATGATATAACAGCCAATTGATATAGGGATGCGTATGCATATAAAAAACGTTCTACCGATCGTTCTTGTCGCATGTATTTTTGCTAGTTTTTCAGCGGTTATAACCAAACCAGTTGCCCAAAATTCTCAATTAAAAATCACAACCTCCGATCAAAAACCTCAGCAACCATTACTCGATTTACTTGGTATCTGCGCGATTACACATGATGGATCATTAAAAAATATTGTCCAACAAACTCAACAGACATGGTTACGCAAGTCTGGCACCGAGCGTTGGCAAATGAATGCTTCTGAAAGACTACCAAGCACAATAGCATTACCCTATTTTGAAAAGCTCGGTATGGTACAAAAAATTGTACCGTCGCACAAAAATTATGATTACGCTTTAGTTCTTGGAGCAACAACTGGTACGGTACGTAATCGATTGGCATATCTGGCCAATCTTTGGCAACAAGGAATTCGTTTTACAACTCTTGTTTTATTGGGTTCTGAGCGACCGCTTGACACCACTACTGAACCAGAAGCGTCTCTTAACAATATTCCGCAGCGAGGATTGCCAACACGTACAAATTGGCAGGCACCAACAACACTTCCTCAAACTGAGAGCACTATGATGCGTATGATTTTTGAGCAAGTTGAAATACCTGAAGACATGAGAGCATGCCAACTTGTTGTAGTTAACTCACCACAACAAATCACACCTGAAGGAAAAATAAAACGTGCAACAACCGCAGACACTTTGCGCGATTGGCTAAAAATGAATCCAGCACCAGGATTGTGTCTCTTCGTTTCAAATCAGCCATACGTGGCCTATCAACATGCCGTTGTAGAATCCATGCTACCCCAAAGTTTCATCGTTGATACAGTAGGTGAACGAATAGATAATGAAACAGCAAACAATATAAATATTTGTTTCGATTGTTTAGCTCGCTGGCTATATCAGGAGTACCATAACAGTAAAACAGGAGTCTCTGAATGAAAAGGCAAAACAAACGCTTAAATACCGTTTACCCTGCCACAACATTTATACCTCTTTGCCAAATACATTCGGAGTTAATGACGCGAGTGGTAAAGAGAGAACCACTAAAATAAATTTTTTTTGAATAACTCACCCAAAATACCAAATCACTCATTGGCGAACAGATTTGACTGTGCATGTTGTTTTTTGCTGACTGACCTTATAACGAGGGCCGCATCATATGAGGACATAACACTCGTGTTTATAACACAGTCATAATGTAGCCGTGGTTTTAAGTAAATATTTTTTTGATCAAAAATGTGTATTTGACTAATAATGTATTGAAAAAGTTCTTTATCCATGGGCATTTGGGGAAGACATTCAGCATCAACATCTTTGCTTACAATAAGATCATGAAGACTTTGCAATGAAAAAGTTTCCACTGTTGCATCATCTTTTTGGGGTATTGAAAAATAGTAAGAAAAGTAACGGCAGATAACCTGATTTGCATAGCGATATTCAGAAGAATCAACTGAATTTAAAATTTTATTTCTTTGATAGACGCGTCCAATCGTGTCTTTAAATGATGTGTGAACTAAAACAAAAATTACATCTTCATTTTTTAAAGACTCCTTGAGTAAGTCTAATGTACATTTTTTGAAAACTGGAATATCCACAACAATTTTTTTATTTCCTTCTATCAAGAGCATTTCTAAAAAACGTATAAATATACGCTCCCCTTCATCACGAAAAGATTCCCACAACTGTGTTTTTTTTTTGCGCTCATCTTCGTGATCAAGTTTGCTTAGATATGTACGCACCGCCTGGTCCAGCACGATTCCATTTTGTGTTACAAAGTCTTCGGCAACAAAATGAAACATTTTTGCCATTAACAAAAGATACTGTATTCGATAGCTGTTTGTCATTGAGATAGTAAGCCATTGTTCAGTGCAAAAATGTTTTTGAAATATGTTAGAAATAGATGTTTTTCCTGCACATGATGGACCTGTAATCACAATAACTGTGTTTTTTGAATAAGAAAAAAAAATATTACTAAACAAAATTATATAGAAAATTTTAATCACTTTTTTCATATATCAAGATACGCTTTACTTTATAATTTATGGCTGAAACGACTATTTTTTAATTCAGACAAGAAGTCTGGTTCCATAAATATATTATGGAACTACTCAAAAAAATATTATTAATAGGATTAAGCTTTGTTATGAAAGCAATGTACCTTGAAACACATTACCAGCTGGTTTAATCAATAACGGTTTACCTGTGACGTCTTTTGCCGTTAAAATCATACCATGCGACTCGATGCCCATCAATGCTCGTGGCGCAAGATTAAATGCGAACACCACTTTTTGGTTGAGCAGCTCATCAGGCGTATAAAACTTTTTGATACCCGAGCAAACAGTACGCATACCCTGTTCACCAAAGTCCACGGTGAGTTTATAAAGTTTGTCGGACTTCTCGATATGCTCTACTGCCGATATCAGGCCCACACGCAACTCAACCGCAACAAAATGATCAAATGTAATCGATGGTGACATAGAAACTACCTTCGTAGAAATTATCTCGGGTACTGTTGTTTTACTTACAGAATCATATTTTTTAAACAGTGACTCGCTGGCAGCAAACGTATAGGTTGCTGTCCATAAGCGTTCTTTGTGCTCTTGCACATAATTAACGCCCTCTTTTGCTTTAACTTTTTCTTGATTAAGCAACTCGCACATACGCTGCGATGACTGCGGAATAATCGGTTCAGTAACTACTGCAATAGCATGCAAACAATGTGCAAGCGCAGACATCACCTGATCAAAACGCTCAGGGTTTTGTTTTGCAAGTGTCCAGGGTGTTTGTTGTTGCACGTACGCATTCAATGATTGTATAAACGTCCATAAACGAGCATATGCGCGTGAAAAATATAGATCCTTCATAAGCACGGTCATAGCAACAAGTGTTTCTTGCAGCTGAGCCTTAAGCTCTTTTTCGGGCGCATCAACAAACGCTGGCGCTTGAATGCGACCATCACGATATTTGTGTGCAAGTGCAGCAACACGACTAAACAAATTGCCAAGATCGTTTGCTAGATCGGTCGTAGCACGGTTCTCAAGATCTTCGATACCAAATGGCGAGTCCTGAGTAATAACCATATATCGCGCAAGGTAATAACGCACTACGTCAGAGCCGTACTGCGCATGCAGAGTAAATGGATCAACCACGTTACCCAGCGATTTTGACATTTTTTGACCATCAAGTGTCAGCCAGCCATGCACTAATAAATGCTTAGGCAACGGCAAACCACTCGCCAACAAAAAAGCAAGCCAATAAATTGCATGAAAACGCACAATGTCTTTACCGATCACCTGCACATCAGCAGGCCACCAAAAATCAAACTCATTTTTACGCGCTTCATCACCAAAACCAATGGCTGATAAATAGTTACACAAAGCATCAGCCCAAACATATGCAACCTGGGTATCATCACCAGGGAAAGGTATTCCCCAGCTTACGCTTGCGCGTGAACGAGATACGCTTAGGTCTTTTAAGCCTGACTCAATGAAAGAGATAACTTCTTGTGCACGTTCTTTTGGCACAATAAACTCTGGGTTCTTTTTAAGAAAATCAAGCAAACGATCTTGGTATGCTGATAATCTAAAAAAGTATCCTTCTTCTTCAACTTTTTTAGTTGGACGGCCACAGAACCCACATACGGGAACATCTGCTCCATCTTTAAACACAAGATCTTTTTCGGTAATAAATGATTCTTCGCCTTGGCAGTACCAACCGCTATAGGTTGATTTGTACACATCGCCTTGATCAATCAACTGATTAAGCCATATTTGCACGGCTTTTTTATGATACGGTGCAGTGGTTCGAATGTATTGATCATATGAGCAATCATATGCATGCCACATGCGCACAAAATGTTCAGCCTGTGCATCAACAAAAGATTGAGGATCTTTTCCTGCTGCAGCAGCTGCATCAGCAATTTTTTGGCCGTGTTCATCAAGGCCGGTAAGAAAAAATGTTTTTTTACCGCACAAGCGCGCCCAACGCGCAGCAACGTCAGCCAGAATAATTTCGTACAACGAACCCACGTGAGGTTTTGCATTAGCGTAATAAATAGCAGTTGTGATATAGCTTTTGTTTTCGCGATGTTGCATAAAAACCTTCTCCTCGTTTTTTTTAATTCTTATCGGGCACGCCAATAACTTCGCCATTTTTAATGGCTTCATTAAAACGCTTACCAAGAGCACTGGCAACTGCGGTCCACATCACAATAATGGCTATAAAAAATCCTATGTGTACGTTGAACAAAGACGATGCCGCCATCCCTCGCGTAAGAAAATTATATACCTGTCCGGTACCTTTTGATATTTTAGTTCCAAATGCATCAATCCATGATTTTGCTTTAAATTTAGTATCTTTGGTGGTTGGAATATACAAGCTCTCACGCAATGGCGCTGCAAGAGCATAATTAATAGCTCGCAAAACGATAGTTACGATCGACACCATCAAACATGTTTGTGTTGAAATAAAAAGAAAAACAAAAAATCCCGTCATTAAAGGCATAGCAACAAGCGCATATCGCATGCTCATTTTTTCAGTTAATATACGGGTCCCAAATAAAACAAAAAACAGTCCTACTGCATGCGCATAAAAATCCTGTTGCATAAGATATGCACTAAGTCCAACAATATCCGAACCAAACATACCTTTACCAATACACAACCGAAGGTATTGCATAATAGTGTTTACAATTTCCCAAAAAAACAGCATCCCAAATATGCCCAAAACATAGGGATACATCACTAAAACTTTGATCCCACCCACCATTTCTTGTATCGTGGCCCAAAAACCATGTTTTTGGTGTTTTTGTTCTTCTCTAATTTTTCCTTTTTCCGCTACATATGCGGCTTCATATCCATGCAAAGATCCTTTTGGTGCCTTTTTCATCAATAAGTAGACCAAAAATGGCACCATGATAATGCAACCTGCCGCAATGTGCATAACAAACTGTATGCACCCAATATCGGAAAAATTAAAATTCAGAATATGGCCATGGTTCGAGAGTAACCACCACGCAAAAGCGGTCGTTGCCATACCTCCAAGCTTTGATCCTGCTACCATGAGAGAATAGTTCTTTTTTGCCGCATCTGGGCTTGTTATTGAGTTAGAAAAAGCCCAAAACAAGCTAATCATAAAGGGCGTATAGCTCTCAACAAAAAAATAAAAAGCCCAACCAAGATACCGATACGGGCTTGCATCAGTATTCATGAGCCCAATTTTCGGAGCTCCAAGAAAATATCCAAATAACAAAAAGCCTACACCATACATTACCGAATAAATGTACACGAGCTGGTGCCGACGAACCGAATCAACGAGTTTTGAATACAACAAGATCATGGGAATAAGCATAAAAATGCAAATCCATTTTGCTTGGGGAATGTACTCTTGCCCAACAAGACTAATAAAAACGGAATCTTTAAGCGCTTTACCAATGGAATAGGCACCTATAACAAAAAAGAAAACGAGCGAGAGAAATAATACTTTCACTCGCTCATTAGGATCAACAGAAAAAAGAAAATTACGTAGTCGTTTGAAATACGATTCCTTACAAGTACAATCCATCGTAAACCCCTCGCTTTACCATTTTGATTTTTTTCTACTCTTTTTTTACTCAACTTTTTTAGGTAATAACAGATTTTTAGTATATCAAAAAAAACGTCTGGCATAAAAAAAAGACCTGTAAAAACAGATCTTTTTTTTATTTTGTGTAAAACAATATTCGATATTATGCCTGATCGGGCGTACCAATAACCTCATTATGCTTAATTGCAGCGTTAAATCGTTTACCAAGACCATTTGCAACAAACGTCCAAACCGCAATCACGATCAAGAAAAACCCAAAATGCACGCTGAACACTATCGATGAAGCTATACCGCGCGTAAAGAAGTTGTACACCTGACCGGTACCCTTTGATATTTTTGTACCAAACGCATCGATCCATGATTTTGCTTTATAACGAGTATCTTTAGTTGTTGGGATATATAAGCTCTCACGTAATGGAGCTGCAAGCGCGTAATTTATCGAACGTAAAATAATCGTTACGATAGATACCGCTAATGCCGTTTGCGCGGAAATAAAGTAAAAGGCAAAAGCACCGGTAATTAAAGGCACGGCCACAAGAGCGTAGCGTATACCCAATTTTTCGGTTAACACGCGTGTACCAAACAATACAAAAAATAGTCCTACTGCATGCGCATAAAAGTCCTGTTGCAAAAGATATGCACTAAACCCCGCAATATCTTTACCAAACAGTTCTTTACCAACACTCAAGCGAAGGTACTGTAAAATAGTGTTTACGATCTCCCAAAAAAACACCATTCCAAAAATACCCAACACATACGGATACTTAACCAAAACTTTGATACCGCCAACCATGTCATTGATTACATGCATCAAACCATGTTTTTTATGTTCTTTTTGGTGCTCTTTAGCTATTTCTTTTTCTGCTACATATGCTGCTTCGTATCCATGTAATGAGCCTTTTGGTGCCTTTTGCATCAAAAAATAAACCATTACCGATACTGCAAGAACACAGAGCGCTGCTATGATCATCACCAATTGATGACACCCAATATCCGAAAATTGTGCAATCACGACATGCCCATGATTTGCAAGCAACCACCAGGCGAATGCTGTCGTTGCCATACCACCAAGCTTTGAGCCCGCAACCATAAGCGTATAGTTCTTTTTTGAAGCATCTGGTGTGGTTATAGAGTTCGAAAATGCCCAAAAAACGCTCACCATGAATGGTGTATAGCTCTCAATAAAAAAATAAAACGCCCAGCCTAAAAAGCGATACGGACTTGTTTCAGTGTTTTCAAGGCCGATTTTGGGAACGCCAAGAAAATACGCGAACAGTAAAAAACCTACGCCGTACAATGCAGAATAAATATAAATCAATTGGTGCCGACGCACCGAATCAACGAGCTGTGAATACAGCAAAATCATGGGAATCAGCAAAAAGATACATATCCACTTCGCCTGAGGGATATACTCTTGTCCAACGAGACTGATAAAAACGGAATCTTTGAGTGCTTTACCAATAGAGTAAGCGCCTATGATAAAAAAGAACATGAGCGAGAGAAATACCACTTTTATTTGTTCATTTTTATCAACAGAAAACAAAAATCTACTTAGTCGCTTTAAATATGACTCTGGACAAGAACAGTTCATTGCTAACCCCCTTACTTAAGTAACGATCACAACTCTTGATTGCGCTCTAGTATTTCGTATTTCACGTAAAACAACAAAAAAATTACTTGTACAAGGGCGCTGCCCTTTAACCCGTAAGGGCCTAGCCCTTAACCCACTGACATAACACAAAAACTTAGTCATCCAAAATAAAAAAGACCTGATTAAATCAGGTCTTTTTTATTTGTATTCTTTAAAAGAATTACGCGCTGACAGATGTTTCGCGTTTTAGTGTTGCCACTTTTTTTGCAAGACGAGAAAGTTTTCTCGATGCAGTGTTCGCGTGAATAACGCGCTTGCTTTTTGCTCGAGCAAGTTGTGCTGCTACATCAGACAACATCAAATTAATATCTTTTGAGCCTGTTTCAATTGCTGTGTACACTTTTTTGATTGCTGTTTTAATGGATGTCTTACGTGCAGCGTTCTTAAGACGACGCTTCTCGTGTTTTTGCACATTCTTTTTTGCTGATTTTAAATTTGCCATGCTAATATACCTACCTTAGACCTAAAATACTTTTTGAATTTTTTGTGCTTTAACACACTTTGTACACACTTTATCATTGTGAACACGCGCTTTTGCATCACCAACTAAAATAAAGCGCATTTTATGAACATTGGGATACACCCATCGTTTCGTTCTGTTATGTGCGTGACTAACATTAAACGAAATTTGAGGACGCTTACCACAAACGGAACACACACGTGCCATTGAAAAATCCTTTCATTGTCTAATCAAAACTCATTCAAAGAGTGTAGCGTAAGAACATCATTTTTTCAACGCGACTTACACAAAAAGTGGCATTCGCCACTACGGCACTCATACAGCATATTTTTAACAACAATTTTTTTGCATCAGACATGCCAATTTTAAAAAAATACACCCTACGCATCAACTATTATACCTGCATCCAAAGAGGAAACTTCTCGCGACTCAATACCAAGCAACTCATATATCTCTTGAGCAAAAAGTGTTTCTTTTTCAACCAATGCATCGGTGAGTTTATTGAGCTTATCAATATTTTTACGCAAAATGTCTTCAACATGCACATAGCCAGCATCAATAATTTTTTTAACTTCTTGATCGATCTTATGCGCCGTTTCTGAGGCATACGCAAACTCGCCATCACGCGAGTCATATGATACAAAACCTAAATCAGACATGCCATAGGCGCACACCATACGGCGTGCAACCGTTGTTGCTTGCCGTATATCCATATATGCTCCCGTCGATATTCGATCGGCACCAAGCACAAGCGATTCTGCGATGCGACCGCCCAAGGCCATCATAACATCACCCTCGAGCTGAGCTTTTGTTCTGTTATGCTGCTCACGCTCAGGAATCGACGCGGTAACACCTAACGAACGACCGCGCGGAATAACCGTCACTTTATAGAGTGGATCGGATACCTTTGGAGTCATCAACGCAACAAGCGCATGCCCTGCTTCGTGTATAGCTGTTTCACGAATATCCTCTGGCGTAAGCGTAATAGATTTAAGCGCCTTACCCAAAATGATCTTGTCACGCGCTTCATCAAAATTTGCAAGCGTAACCAAATCTTGATTTTTTTTCGCAGCATCAATGGCAGCTTCGTTCACCAAATTTGCCAAGTATGCCGCGCTAAACCCTGGTGTACCACGAGCAATTTTCTTGATATCAACCGACCCATCAATTGGCAGCTTGCTAATGTGCAATTGCAGAATTTCTTCACGTGATTTTAAATCTGGGTACGGCACATCGACACGACGATCAAATCGTCCTGGGCGCATAAGCGCAGAATCCAAAATATCCGGACGATTGGTTGCTGCCAAAACAACGACTGAACTGCCTTTTGAATCAAAGCCATCCATTTCAGCAAGCAGCTGATTAAGCGTTTGTGAATGCTCATCGCCGCCACTACCTGCAAGACCGGTACGTTTTGCGCCTACCGCATCGATTTCATCAATAAAAATAATCGATGGCGCATTTTTGCGTGCTTGTGCAAAAAGATCTCGTACTCGAGCGGCACCAACACCTACATACATTTCGATAAACTCTGAAGCGCTTGCGCTAAAAAATGGTCTATTCGCCTCACCAGCGACAGCCTTTGCAAGCAATGTTTTACCATTACCCGGGTCACCTACTAGCAGCACACCACGTGTGAGTGACGCACCAAGCTTTTTATATTTTGTGGGGTTCTTTAAAAAATCGATAACATCAGCAAGTTCTTCCTTTGCCTCATACACACCTGCAACATCCTTGAATGTTGTTTTAACCTGACTTGGCATATACAAACGTGCACGAGAACTTGTTTTTGACGCCGTATGAACAGATCCGCCGCCCTCATCTTGAGGTTTTTTGAGCAGATCAAAAGCTCGTATAAAATGGTCTTGCGTAACCTCGCTGCTTTTTTCTTTGGACGCCAAAATCGCTGCCTGATTTGCCAGGTTAGCAAGATCCGCGCCAGAAAAACCTGCGGTTTGTTCTGCAAGACTGTCAATATCAATGTTGGACGACGCACGCAATGATTTGAGCGAAATTTTTAAAAGCTGTTTACGAGCTTCTAAATCAGGGTAGGGAACAAGCACTTGACGGTCAAATCTTCCGGGACGCAGCAACGCTCTGTCTAATGATTCAGAAAAATTTGTTGCACCGATCACCACCACAGGCGCTTGATCTTGACCAAAGCCGTCCATTTCTGCAAGCAACTGATTAAGCGTTTGTTCGCGTTCATCATGCCCGCCACCAAGACCTGTGCCTCGTTGACGACCGATAGTATCTATTTCGTCAATAAAGATAATTGATGGAGCACTACGACGCGCTTGTTCAAACAAGTCACGAATACGAGCGGCACCAACACCCACAAAAACTTCAATAAAATCTGATCCACTAATACTGAAAAATGGACAACCAGCTTGGCCCGCAACCGCTTTTGCTAACAGCGTTTTTCCGTTACCTGGCTCACCCACAAGCAAAACGCCACGAGGAGCTTTTGCCCCAAGTCGTTTGAATTGATCAGGATTTTTCAGATAATCGATCACATCCTGAAGACTGTCTTTTGCTTCTTGGGCACCCGCAACATCAGCAAATGTGATAGGCGCTTTTTCTGGAGTAAATATTTTTGCACGACTTTTACCAATCGAAAAAATACCGCCAGAAGATCCACTATTGGACCCACTACCGCCCTTCATTTTTCGCAGTAACATCCAGCCAAACATGAAAAGCCCAAACAATGCGAACATAAAGAGCATGTACCAAGGAGATATTGAACTTGGCTCTTCTATTTTAAAATCTACTTTTTGTTTTTTGAGCAATGCCCACATAGCATCATTTTGCGCTACCGTTGCTTCGAATGGTTTGCCATCTTTGAATGCACCAGTTGCCTGAGTTCCTGAAAAAGAGACTTTATTAATATCACCCTGCTCGACCTTCTCTAAAAATGCAGAATATGAAAGCACCTGTATTTTTTCGGAAGTATCAGCAAAGTATGAAAGCACACCAAGACCGAGGAAAAAAAATATCGCAACCACAAAGATACTTCGCGGTCCTTTTGTAAAAGAATCAAAAAAAGAATTCTGTTTTTTCTTCATCGCTTCACCTAAAAAAAATAAATGTTTTTTTATTTTGAAAACCAAAAAACTACATGGAGAAAGCCATCATGGCTCATTTAAATTTACGCAGCTTATGTGAACAACTCGCGTTATTCACAATCACAGGTGTACACAGCTCCAAACAAGACCGAGTACTGAAACATTGAACTGAGCATTGAAACATTGAAATGCTCAGGACAAGTATTTGGGCGATCAATTTCAAAGTTATCGCTAAAGAGCTTAATGGATTTCGTCATAAGTATACCATTTTTTTTAATAATATGCCTGTTAGCATCATACTAAAATCCATAGGAACCCGTTTCTATACCATTTTCGGACACAAGGAATGATGTTGTTGATTGTTTGTTTTCATTAATAAAACACGTAACATCTAACCATGCCTCATCGCTACTCTCAGACCAATTAAGATCAATTATTTTACATTGATCCAATTTTATAAAACCAGGGGCTTGCGCAAAAACAATTGATTGTGGATCAGAGCCTTGTTTAAGCAAACAAAAAATACTTGAGTCCACGCAACTCACAAAAACACCTTTTAAACCGCCCTGTACTACATAATCAAAAGAAACAACATTCTCAGGCCGATGAGTATAAACGCCCAAGGGTCGGCATATACCATCTTCAACAACAACCCATAATTCATATAAAAGACGCTTTTGATCTTGACACTCTAAAATAAAACCACCATCACCCATAGGAGAAACATCTTTTAATATTTTTGTATGCATATCAAAAAACCATTCATGGCATGCGATATGTTGTCCATCTATCAATCCAGCGTAACGACTCCCATCTATTCGATCTTCAAGCCGCAAAATATAATCTTTGATCTTAAGCATTTTTACATTAATACATTGATCATAAGAATGGCCTACAAAAGGCTTTATTTTTGACATTGCGTGAAAGTCAGGCTCTTCAGACAATCGTTTCACAGAAGGCTGAAAAAATTTTTCAGGATTCTTCAATTGCATTGCAGATGCGTATTTGCAAAAACATCCCAAAAATAGTATACACAGCAACTTTTTCATTGATTTTTTCCTGCCCAACAATTAAAAGAAATTGTGAATTAATGTATCCACGTTGGATATCCACAAAATTCATGCATCCCAGAAATATACTCCTTCAGGCCATTCGCTACGGCAACAACTGCTATGCGCCGCTGCGTATTACTATCCTCACAGCATGCAACAAAGGATCCATCCGGTGACCAACTAGGATCGATTTTGTCGCGATTATCAAACGTTAATTGTCGATTTTTTTTAGTTACACAGTCGTATATACATAACTGCATAACACCTTTTATACGCGAGGAATACACAATAGATTTATTGTGCACACAATATGATGGAGCAACTGCATACCCATGGACTAACGTGCGAGCTTGATTGCCCAGTGCATTACACTGTTTAATCTTTCCACCACAGCAGTAAATAATATCACCGGTTTCGCGCACAGATGGAGACGCACACGGAACAGACTCATGAGTTAACCGTGTATGCACATTTTTTTTTGAAACAGTATCATAATGATATCGCCACAGAACTCCTGATCGAGCATATACAATATCTGAGTCATGAGGACCAAACGCAACCCCAACGCTTGTGCCTGGCAAATCAAGCACAACAACCGGCCTACGCTCACCCAATGTTATTTGAGAAAAACGAACATTCGATCGAGTAAACTGTGAAAAAATAATCGTTGGTCGTTTAACCAATGTATTCACGGATGGTGCCACAAGAATTCCTGGAGCATGGTATGCAACAGAAGAGTTATGCCCATCGTATCCACAGACGATAAGATCGGATGATCCAATATCACCCTGCTTTTGATTTTTACGAATATATGCAACACGCGAGCAAAATGAACTTGGTGAACCAACCAAAAATTTCCATACGTTATGAGAAAGCTCATGAGCACGTTTTCTCAAAAATTCTGCACCACTTTTTTGTACTTCAGATAACGAGCATATGCTCTGATTTGATGCAACAATATCACCGCTGTAGGTATCGTATAAAGACCATCCAATATTCCTCAAATCATCCTGTACAAAAAGTACCAAAGAAAAGCCCTGAGTAAAAAGAGCCTGAAGCTTTGGTTTTGTAATCATGCCCTCAGTAAAAACGAGCACAGGATGGAACAAGCCCGTTTTTTGAAAATCACCCAGCGCTATTTCTGTAAGCGTGCGGATAGCAGAATCCTGGGAATGTTCGATAATACATGCTAAAGGCAAAGCCGCAGAAGCAGTTTGAGCAATCTGAAACTCATCAGTCGCGTATGCGGTAATTGAACAGAGTATTCCTACAAAAAGAGACATTATTTTTATCGCTATTCGCATCGTAATATCCTTATATTTTAAATCTGGGCTCCGCCCTTTGACCCGCAAGGGCATTCGCCCTTGACCCACTGACTAATATATGCGCCCCCTGTCCGCCGAAGCCTCCAGATGAAAATAAGTATGCATCGTCTGGGCGTAAGCCTGGCGTAGGCTGGAAGCGCTCGACCTGGTGACATAATACAAAGCCCCTTGCCTGCCAGCCATACCAGACGAAATCGAGCACTGAAACATTGAAGTGCTTGAGCGTGGCGGATGAGCAACGGCTGGACCCGGTGAAAATAATTCATAAATCATAAACACTGGGTTAATCCGGTGACATAATATATCAAATCCACGTCAAAACAGGCGAACGCCTGTTTTAGAAAACAAACACACACATACGCCCGGACATGGCTTTAGGGTACGCCCCCGCAAAAGCCTTTATCACCGCCATTCTTGCTGCATAATCGTACGCTACAACCCCTGTTTTTTCAACAAAGATGGCATGATTGATCGTTCCTTTGTGATCAAAAAGAACTTCTATACGCACTTTTTTGCCTTTACGTGATAGCGCTACCGGCGGCTTCCACTGATGCGCAATTTCACTTAACACAAGCGCGGTATCTTCATCATACCCGGCAAAAGCATCATCTTCACCTGTACTGCCAGCATCGTCTCCTCCAACCATAAATTCTCCATTACTATCATCCACAAAATTTTGTAACCCTTTTTCTGTTCTTTGAGAAGCGTCATCAATCAATTCAGGATTTTTTATACGCTCTTCCTCATGAAATTCGGCGTCAGGCGCAGGCTCATTCACAACAGGTGTTATGGGTATTTCTTTTTTTATGGGTGGCTGTACGATCTGCTTGTGCTCAACAACGGGCCGAATCTCTTTTTTTGCTTCAACTGGCTCAACGACCTGTGGCTGCGACACAGACTGATTTTTTTTCTGCTGTATCTTTTCAGCAACAGGTTCTATTTGTTTGTTCGTAATTTTTGCGTGTTTTGGTGCTACTCGTTTATGTTCAGTACGCATAGGCTCTTTTGATCGTGCAATCGTTACAGGCACAATAGATGTTTTTTGCACGGAAGCAGCTGCATGTTTTACACGCCCCACTCTCTGATGTACGATTTGTGGCTCGTATGCCACTTTTTTCGCGCACGATAAACCATGTTTAAACGTTGCACCTTGCTGCTCACGTTTGTTTTTGTGGGCCGAAGCATGATGACGTGATTTTGTTGCACCAAAGTTCTTCGATGAACCAAGGTTCTTTGGTGAGCCAAAGCCAAACATCACCAGCGGTTTTTCCGACTGCAGGTTCGATATCTCAAGAACCTCACGTCGGCTATACAAAAGCATCCACACAAAAAAAACAAGCAGCGTTGTAGCCGTTACAACAAGCGACTTAATCGCACAATCACGCAGCCACAGACGCTTTGTGAGGCGTTGCTCGCGTCTCCAAAGCCACATACCTAACTCCAGCCCGTGCTTTTAACATATCTATAAACTCAACAATATCACCATACGCTACCTGACGATCAGCCTGAACAAAAATCGCCATATCAGGCTGCACTTTTACACGTCCCTTAACTTTATCGATTATGGTATCCATGGAAACCATAACACCATTAAGAAAAATTTTATTTTGCTTATCCCAATAAATTACTACGTCCTCATGCGCAGACTGCACCTCTTGCACAGAACCGGATGGCAACTCAATATGCAATGCATTATGCACCAGCGGTGTCGCAACCATAAACACAATAAGCAACACAAGAAGAGTATCAATCAGCGGCGTAAGAGAAACTTCTGGCTGAGTATACTTGCGCTGCAATCCAAAGCGACGCCCCATCATACAAGCACCTGTTCAATGTGAGCAATAACGGTATCCGAAAACGCAAACAACTGCCGCTCCAAAAGGCGTATTTTGCTCTGCACCAAGTGGAAAAATAATAATGATGAAAGCGCAACCACAAGCCCTGCAAAGGTCGTTACTAAAGCCTCAGCAACACCGGGAGCGATAACGGTAATATTAACCGATTGCAACCGACTGATACCTATAAAAGCATTAATCAAACCAACAACCGTGCCAACCAAACCTAACAATGGTGCCATCGAAGCTGCGGCTGAAAAGTATGGCATATATTCTTCGGCATCCGTCATAAAAATACCAATATTTTGTTCAGCACATCGTGCAAGTTGATTGGTAAAAACATCAAAATTTTTAGCCACGCCTCGGTCTTGCAGGTCCTTTGCGCGCTGAATCAAACGTTTAAGAAGTACGCCTGCAAGGCTTCCGCGCACGCTTAAACCAAAGGCCACAAGTTCATCAAATGTTTTTATATGTTTCAGATCTTCTAAAGCTGCTGCGGTATGTCGATTGTGTTCTTTAACAATCACGTAACGATTAATAAAAAAGGTCAAAGCAACGACAAACATAACCAAAAGTATAACTAAAACGCCTTTGCCAATAGGACCAGTGTTCCACACTAATCCCAAGAGACTGTTTGATCCGCAAAAACACCATTTCATAGCTCTAAACCTTTTTCTCATAAAACAACAACCATCAACTACCATAGTGCCCAAGTTTACCTGTTATGCGCAAGATTTATAGCACCCATTTTGAGGCGTGCTTATTTAAATTTCTGCAAATCACATTATATGTTTATTAAAAAAAATAAATATTGACAAGTTAGAAATAATAAATAGTATATAATTATAGAATTAAGCACATTATAAAAGTTCATAAATAAGGACATGTATGAATAAATACTTTTTACCATTACTCTTCATTACTGTATCAGCATGTGCGATGAATATAAATCAATTACCTCATGAGATGGTCGGGATAATTTTTAAACATGCGATTAAATATAACGCAAGCCCTACAACACTACGCGGTATCTGCCGTGTATTTAATCAATATTACAAAGCAATACCTTACAACATAACATTAGAGAGCACTGAGCAAATGAACACTATGCCTCAGTCTTTATCTTCTCGTATAGAGAGTATAACCATAACAAACGATGATGTTGCTCTATCTCCACAATTACCAAACTATCTTAGCAAGCTCAACCACCTCACAAACCTTGATCTTTCTCGCTCATCTATTGATGGAGCTGCCCTGCGTGCTATCGCCGCAGCATGCCCTCATCTCACAACCCTTAATCTTAGAGACTGCATAAATATCACGAAAAACATAGAGACCATGACTCCATGGCCTTCGCTCAAAAACCTCAGGACCCTTAACCTAGAAGACTCATCTATCGACGGAGCAGCCATCCGTGCGATCACCGCATCATGCCCACAACTCACAACCCTTAATCTTGGAAACACTTCTATCGATGGAGCAGCCCTGCGTGCGATCACCGAAACATGCCCAAACCTCACAACCCTTAGCCTTAGATACTGCAAAAAGATCACAACAAACATAGACGCCACGACCCCATGGCCTCTGCTCAACCACCTCACAACCCTTAATCTTGCAGGCTCATCTATCGACGGAGCAGCCCTGCGTGCTATCACCGCAGCATTCCCTCACCTCATAATCCTTAATTTTGAAGGCTGCAACAATATCATGGCAAACATAGATACCACGATCCCCTGGCCTTCGCTCAATCAACTCATAAATCTTAATTTTCGTGGCACATCTATCAACGGAACAGCTCTGCGTACGATCACCAAAGCATACCCCCAACTCACAACACTTACCCTTGGTGACCGCTATAATATAATCAACATAGATACCTCATGGCCTTTGCTCAACCACCTTACAACCCTTAATCTTCATTACTCATCTATTGATGGAGCGATCCTACGTGCTATCAGCGCAAAATATCCCCACCTCACCACCCTTAATCTTCAAAACTGCAAAAATATCACAACAAACATAGATACCACGATCCCATGGCCTCTGCTCGACCACCTCACAACCCTTATTTTTAATGACACAGATATCGACGGAGCAGCCCTGCGTGCGATCAGCGCAGCATGCCCAAACCTCATAACCCTTAGTCTTCCATTTTGCGACAATATCATGACAAACATAAATACCACAATCCCATGGCCTTCGCTCAAACACCTCACAACCCTTGATCTTAGGCTCTCCCCTATTGACGGAGCAGCCTTGCGTGCGATCATCGCAGCATACCCTCACCTCACCACCCTTAAGCTTGACTGCTGCAGAGATATCACAAAAAACATAAATACCGTGGATCCATGGCCTTCGCTCAATCACCTCTCACAACTTAATCTAGGCAACTCATGTATTGACGGAGCAGCCCTGCGCGCGATCACCACAGCAGGCCCAAACATCACAACCCTTAGTCTTGAATACTGCAAAAATCTGACTAAAAAAGACATACAAAACGTGTTGCCACAATTGCCACGCCTTCAAACGCTCAACGAAAACTTTATCAGACCAGCGGTAATGACGACCCAGCCGTCGCTTTCCAGCTATGGCGGACAAGTCGGCGGGCAGGCGACTGCTTCAACACCACCAACAACCACCACCACTACTCTTCATTAAGTCAATAATTTCAGATTCGTTTTTCATTTTTTTAAAATCAAAAGGGTACGGTTATAACCGTACCCTTTTGATTTTTCGTATTAAACGTACTTACGCAACGTCTGAGCAATAAGCTCCTGTTTATCAGTTATATCTTTTTCAATTTGCAACTCATACGCATACGCAAGAGCTTCTCCAAGTTTTGGCCCCGGAGCGATTATCGGCATAAGGTCTCGTCCCAAAACCAGTCGCTCAAGAGGAGCAGTCAATACCGTAGCAATGTCTGCGTGCTTCGTAAAAAACTCAACAACGGTCATATCAATATCAAAGGGCGTAAGTGGTTCACAAAAAGCACCATTGCGACCCAATGCATCAGCACGAGTAAGAATAGCAAGATCGTTCAAGCATACGCCATAGGCTGCTGTTTTAATCGCAAGACGCTTGAACGCACGTAATGATACGTTTTGTTTATAAAAATGAAGAGGCATCATGTGATATCTTACCAAGCCAACTACACGATCAATATGTTTTTGATTATGCATAATACGACGCATAAATGACTTCACTACAGGCACGGCGGCTTCATCATGACCATGACTTTTGCCGCTTGTTGTATCAGTCACCAAAGCCTTACCCATATCATGACACAATGCGGCATATAACATATCAAGCTTTTGCTCATCAGATGCATATGTATAGTGCGCTGCAGCATCAAGTGTTTGCATGGTATGTTCAAAAACAGAACCTTCGGGATGCCACTCTTTTTTTTGAGAAACGGTAGACAAACATCCGAGCTCAGGAAATATGGTATCAAGCACCCCAACCGATTTAAGCCAACGAAGACCTAAAGATGGACGCTTGGATAAAAAAAACAGCTTTTTAAATTCTTCTTCGACACGTTCTCGAGAGACTTTGCTCACATCCATTCCAGCGCATATTGCATTGAGCGAATCGTCAACAAAAAACTCGAATCGTCCTACAAATTGCATAACACGATACAGTCGCAAAGGGTCATCACCGAAAAAGGTCTCGTCGCATGCGCGCAAAACTCCACGATCAATGTCATCAAATCCATTAAAAAAATCGTATGACTCATTACTCACTATATCAATCATAAGAGCGTTGATCGTTACATCTCTTCGAGCTGCAGCGGCATATAAATTCATATTCTGCAAAAAAGAAACATCGGGATGTCGCCCGCCATTGCGCGCATCAGTGCGAGGCAACGACCAATCAACGGGAAGACTAAAAAGTTTGTAGACCCCAAAAGATGCACCCACCAAAGATACATGTCCCCACTTACCCAAAATTTCGGCAAGTTTTCCCCCTGAAATGCCATGAACCTCAATATCAGCCTCGTTAAAGGGCACTCCGCGATATGCATCTCGCACGATCCCCCCAACCCAAAACAATCGCGCGCCATGATTTGTCAGATCAGTTATAATATCTGAAAAATACATAAGCGTTCGTTGAAAAGCATCAATACGCACTTGCATTTGTGCCAGACGTGTATTACGTTCGATCGAGATCTTTTGATCCACGGCGGTTTCTCCAAAAATAGCGAAATCCATTAAATTATTCACATTCATAATCGTGAATAACACGATTCATTTACATAAACCTGGAGTATAGTTGAGAGGGCTCACCAGGTGATAAACATGTCACTTGGGCGAATGCCACATATTTTTTATCTTATACACATCCCCACTGAAGGAGCTTTATGAATATGGGTTACCTGAACAGATATTTACAAAAAATTTTGCTCGTTGCATTACTTTGGAACATACCATCATTGATGTATGGCGCAACAGTATCTCACAAAATTAATGCCACTTCACCCCAAGAAGGCATCGTCACTATTTCTCTTAATCCAGCACCAAATGAACGCATCGTAGCTTCATCTGTGTTAATCAACAGGGCACACCCACGCGTGTCCATTGAAAAAGCTGACGCATCTTTGCCTTCCAAACCATTGTTTGATGAACATTCTAAACAAACGATTGAAGGATATGATCAACCGGTTGAATGGACGATAGCTTATCGTTTAAGTGAACAAAACGAACTTCCCACATCACCAGAAGCACTTTCGTTTTCATACCTCACCACAGGCACCGGGGCCCCTACAAATTATCTTGTAGAACTCCCTCAAACTGCGACTGCACAAACATCAGAAAGCACGTACACCCCTACAGCACCCACTATGCCAAAACAAATTTCAACCGAACATTTATGGGGACTGAGATCGCACCTTAAACAAGCAGCTATAAATGGTTATCATCATACCGTAACGTTTTTGCAAAAAGCTAAAGTTTCTGCAAGCGGCCTGGTTGAAAAAACACAATCATTGCCATTACGCTTGCTCTTCGTATTTTTACTTGGTCTCTTGATGAGCCTTACTCCATGCATTTATCCCATGATTCCTATCACATTGGGCATTTTGCAAACATCTTCACAACAATCAGTCTGGCGCAACTTTATTCTTGCATTTTCATACACCTGCGGTATCGCTACAACCTTTGCATTGCTCGGCCTTGTTGCTGCGTATGGAGGAGCCCAATTTGGTTCACTGCTAGGCAACCTGTGGTTCGTTCTCATCTTAGTACTTTTTTTTATGTACTTTGGCTTATCAATGTTCGATCTGTACGAAATTCGCATCCCATCGTTCTTGAAACCCAAGAACGCTTCCGTCAAGGGTGGATCATTTGTTTCTGCCTTCATTTTTGGCGCAATAAGTGGCACCGTAGCATCGCCATGCGTATCACCAGGTCTTTTGTTATTGCTTGGTATCGTTGCGGCACTCAAAAATGCATTTCTTGGATTTGCATATCTTTTCCTGTTTGGTTGCGGACTTGGTACACCCCTATTAATTCTTGGTACATTCTCAAACAGCTTGTCGCATGCTCCTCGTGCAGGCATGTGGATGATTGAAATCAAAAAAATATTCGGAGTTTTATTATTGGGATTGTGTCTTTCGTACCTTTCACCATTTATATCAAGCACGGTCTTTTATGCACTGCTCGCCTCGATGTGCATTATTTTAGCTACCTATCTGTTCACCAAATCAGACTCTTTTGCCTCATCAGGAGTACGTTGGTATCGATTCTTTTTTAACACACTTTTGCTTGTCGTAGGCTTCTGCAGTATTTTTTATGCGATCAAATCATCCTATACAAAAACAAACATAGGTATCGGTAAACACGTATGGATTGGCGAATATAAAAACGCACACGACGCAGCGCTCGAAGTTAAAAAACCTTTATTAGTAAAATTTGGCGCAGCCTGGTGCTCATCATGCAACACGTTAAGTAAACGATTTGATTCTGATTTTAATGATAGGCTTGGTCAATACGTCGTTCTTGCATCAGTTGACTGCACAAGCCCAACACCAGAAAACACTGAGCTGCAAAAACGTTTCGAAATCAAAGCATTCCCCGCAGTACTCATACTCGATCCGGCAACTCAAAATGTGCTTGCACGTTTTAGTAGCGAAATGAACTCATGGAGTGATGACGAAATAGTGCAGAAGATTAAGCAGTTTGCCAAACAATAAAAATTTGGGGTAGTTTCTTATGAGATTTGGTGATGTTTCAAACAACCTTCTATCCAAAAAAGGGATTTCATGATGAAAATACTCAATGATTTATTTTGCCTGATCAGTGCAATCGGCGCAATAAACTGGGGGCTCGTCGCATTTCTCAACTTTGACTTGGTAAAAGAAACAACAAAACTTCTCAGCACCGTTCCATACCTCGACAAAATTCTCTACGGCACTATAGCTGTGTCAGGAATTTTTGTAGTGCTTTCACTGTTTATCAAACAGTAAAAACACCTAAACGTTGTCTACACAAAGAAAGCCGGGCCTCAAAAGCTCGGCTTCTTTCATACAAAAAAAGATGCCTCAGCAGAACAATGTCGCAGGTTAAACCAAAATTTTATCAAGCTCACGGGGCGCATAGCAGGGCTTACGCATATAAAAATGTAGACTAACGATCTTTTCTTAGACATGCTACTTCTTATTTTTAAGGAGAAGCCATGGTAGAAGCAAAGCTTGAATTTATTTTTTCTGAAATAACCGATCCGCGCATTGAAAGGAATAAACGATAT